>SXGQ01126503.1_pt1 | contig 22073 bp, 20 predicted proteins | sample 3178371 | NCBI WGS metagenome assembly SXGQ01 (sample SAMN11356859, study PRJNA531348) | freshwater metagenome | isolation source: freshwater sample F1-20 | place: China: Fuxian Lake, Yuxi | collected 2017-12-25 | reverse complement strand
CTAAACATCAGTAACGCAGTCAAGTATCACTTCTCCCCGCCTAGCGGGAAGTTTTGGGGTAACTAAGAAAGCAACGGCCGGTCGCTTAGGGGTAGGCGACCGGCCAATTCTTTGCCCAAATTCTTAGCACACAGCGAGAACTTGATCAAGGGCCCTGGTCCGCCCCAAGCTGAGCGTTCATGCAGAAAACTTCTGACATCAATGTGGTCGAAACTCGGGCGCTGCCCTCGCCCGCCGCACTCTTAGCCGAGTTACCAAAAACTGAGGTGCAAGCTGAATTTGTGACGCGCACCCGCCGCGAGATTCATCGCTTAATCTTCACCGACGATCACCGCTTTCTGCTGATTATTGGGCCGTGCTCAATCCACGACCTTGAAGCTGGCCGGGCTTACGCTCGCCGATTAGCCGCGTTAAAAAATGAAGTCGCCGATCGCATGCTCATTGTCATGCGGGTTTATTTTGAAAAACCCCGCACCACGGTGGGCTGGAAAGGGCTCGTGATGGATCCCCACCTAGATGGCTCCCATGACATCGCCACCGGCCTGCGCCTCGCGCGCACTTTTTTACGCGATGTCCTTGATCTTGGTTTAGCTACCGCCACTGAACTGCTTGATCCGATTACGCCGCAATACATCGCCGATCTTATTTGTTGGTCGGCCATCGGCGCGCGCACCGCTGAATCACAGACGCATCGACAAATGGCCTCCGGCCTCTCGATGCCGCTCGGTTTTAAAAATGGCACCGATGGGTCGATCGCCACCGCCATCAATGCGATTAAGGCCGCCAGCCAACCGCACACTTTCCTCGGGATCAACCTCGATGGCTCGGCCTCCGCGATCGTCACGCGCGGTAACCCCGACTGCCATGTCGTCCTGCGCGGTGGCGCCACTGGACCCAATTACTCACCCGCCCATATCACCCAAACCGAGCAATTGCTCACCAAGGCCGGCCTCCGCCAAGCCATTTTGGTGGATTGCTCCCACGATAATTCGGCCAAGCAACCCGAGCGGCAACCCGAGGTCATGCGTGAATTACTAACGCAACTGCAGGCGGGCAATACCTCGATCATCGGCGCGATGATCGAAAGCAACCTCGGCGCAGGCAGTCAGTCCTTTCCTCAACCTAAAAACCAATTACGTTACGGCGTCTCTATTACCGATGCGTGCATCGACTGGTCGACTACCGAAAAACTGGTCCGCGAAATCCACGCCGCGCTCGCCCCTCGCTTCCCGTAATCGGCCGCGCTCGAAAATTAGCTGCGCTGTCGACGACAACTGCTTCCGCTTAATCTTTCTCCCCAGTCTATTTCAACCGTGCGCTCAACGCTCCCCTTGCTAAGATAATCACTTTATGAAAACCCCCATTCGTGTCGCCGTGACGGGCGCTGCCGGCCAGATCGGTTATTCGCTGCTGTTTCGGATCGCCTCCGGGGCGATGTTCGGACCTGACCAACCCGTTATTCTTCAACTCATCGAGGCACCCATTGAAAAAGCCCTTAAGGCGCTCGAGGGCGTCGCCATGGAACTCGATGACTGCGCTTTTCCGCTCCTCAAGGGCATCATACAAACCGCTGATGCCAGCATCGGGTTCAAAGACGCTAACTGGTGCTTGCTCGTGGGCGCCAAACCCCGCGGTCCCGGCATGGAGCGCGCAGACCTCCTCAAAGATAATGGCAAAATTTTTATCGGCCAAGGTCAGATTATTGATGCCGTCGCCGCCGCTGACGCGCGCATTGCGGTCGTCGGCAATCCCGCCAACACGAATTGCATGATCGCCGCGAGTCAGGCTAAACGCCTCCCCGCGGAGCGCTTCACCGCCATGGTTCGCCTCGATCAAAATCGGGCCCAAAGCCAACTCGCCAAAAAAGCCGGCGTCGATCTCACCGCCGTGCAAGATATCTTCATCTACGGCAATCACAGCCCCACCATGTTCCCCGCCTTTGCCCACGCGACGATTGGGGGCCAACCGGCTACGAAAGTTATCAATGATGACACTTGGCTACAGGGCCCCTTTTGCGAGACCGTCGGCAAACGTGGCGCCGCGATCATCGCCGCCCGCGGCGCTTCCTCCGCCGCTTCCGCCGCCAATGCCCTCGTCGATCATGTCCGCAGCCTAGTCACGCCAGGGGCCATTCACTCCGTCGCCGTAAAATCCCAAGGCCTCTACGGCTTTGATGCCAACGTCTGGGCCGGCATGCCCGTCCGCACCACCACTGCCGGCAGCTATGAAGTGATTACCGGTTACGCGATGGATGCTTTTGCTCAATCAAAGATCGCCGCGACCAATAAAGAGCTCGTGGAAGAACGCGCCTTTGTCGCCGACATGATTGCCTAAAATTGCCGATCCGTTCGAACGGCTAAATTTGCGGCGGCGACTAACCACCGCCGCTTTTTTATTTATAACAAACCGGCCAACACCCGATTTTTAGTCAGCGCAAAAGCCGCGCGCACCGCGAGAAAGGCCGTCACCAATTCAGCCGGTGCGCCCGACCGGGGAAAACGCAATTCTAGCGTAGCGCCATCACAAATCACTTCTGCCGCGACCTGCTCAACTGAGAGCACACAGTGCCGACAATCCGAGGGATAGTGAACCGTGAGCCCGCCCTCACCCGCACAAGCCTCGACCGCATCGATCACCGCTTCGACGGAAACATTCTTCGTTAAGGTGAACAAGATTCCCCCAAACATTCCCGCAAACACTTCATTAAATTCCGCGAGTTCCACCAAGTCGTCGCTCGCCAGACTATGCAAGGTGCGGGTCACACGATAGCTCGCAGGTGATTCCGCCTCGAGCGCATAGGTCAGCTCCCAAGTGAAATCTTTAGCCGATAGCACGGCCGTGGGACTCGTGATCGCGAGCGTCAAATCAGCTCGTTTATAATTGAGTGCGACTTTCCCGCGTTGAAAAACCTGTTCCACCTCAGCGGTTAATTCACTGAGGCAAAGCTTCCCCAGAAATGCGCCGGTGGCTGCATTCACAGCATCTGGCACGGTATGATGCTTTTTTTTGAAGCCCGCTAAATTTTTTACCAACCCTTGACCGTGCCCGACGAAACTGATGCGGGCGACAAATTGAGAGGAGGGATCGGCCGACTTTGCCATGCCGAGATGGAGGCAGGCTCTCCGCTCTGATGCAAGGAGCGGCACAATATTTTTAACTAAAAAAGCTGCCCATTACGCCATCACCATCAACACTCCGGCCACCTGATCGCATGACTGCCTCGTCGCCCATTCCTGTTGTTTGCGCCCTCGTCAAAAAAAATGGCCGGCTGCTCATCGCCCAACGACCGGCCCATAAACATCTCCCCAACAAATGGGAATTTCCCGGCGGAAAAGTTGAAGCCGGCGAAGCCGCCGCCGCCGCCATTATTCGCGAAATCCAGGAAGAACTCGGTTGCCAAATCACCGAGCTCCAACCGTTACCCACTTTTTTGCACGACTACCAAACCGTGGTCATCAAAATGATTCCCTTTGTCTGCGTCCTCAGTCGTGACTCGCCAGCGCCGCAGCCGCTTGAACATCAAGCGCTCGCTTGGGTAACCCCGATGGAGCTACGCAGTTATGATTTAGCCGCGGCTGATTGGCCGGCGCTCGCGAGTTACGAGCAGATGATCTGACCCGTCTTTTAGCGCCTTAGCACCGGTCGCGGACAGCTTGCATTTGAGCAACATTGTGGCACGTTGCCGGTCCTTCCTCGACTTGCCCGGTATGCTGGGTCCGTCGGGCGAATCATGTTCTTTGACGGTGTGCTCCACAAAATGGTCTCCTGCACTGTTACTTAGTTATCAGACCCTTGATTTTTTCATGGGGGTGTTCCGGATTCGACCCTTGGTTAGAGCGCGCAGCTGCCTGTCGAGAGCGAAGGACTCTCGTTAATCCCCCTTCAAAACAAACAAACGGCACATTCGAAGAAATGCCTCTGGCTGCCTAAAAATTGCAGCCATGTTCTTACCCTGACACCTGCTAGGGGATAAGAGCATCGACAGCAGGAATAACGGTGACGGCCGTCATGACGTCGCCGTGGTATCTTCAAACCATGACTGGCCGAGGGAGGAGCGTGCGTCATCGCGCCCCTGAGGTGAGATCCAATCAGACGCTACACAGGTAGATGCGGCGCGTGAAGGCCAGGGACACAGGGGTTCAACTCCCCTCACCTCCACCATTTTATTAGTTCAGCATGACATTAACGATGGCGTTGCCGATGCCGACTAAGGCCGCGCCGGCAATGAGCCCAGCGCAGATCGGTTCGCAGCCTTCGACCCAGAAAGTGTGGCCCTTCGTCCCGGGCGTGGAATTTTTCCGGCCATACCACCAGAAAATCAAGGCCCCTACCCACATCGCAAAACTGGCATCGGGCGGCAGCACCACGCCGAGCCCTATCGAAACCGCCGACAGAGGAAAACGGCCCTTGGTTACCATTCGCGTGACCTCAATCAACAAGGCCGCCACCGCGGCGACCGCCATCGCGATAATAGCTGAAGACGGCAGGGTTTTTAGCCCATTCGCAATGAGGTCGGCCACGCCTTTCCATTGTAAGGCCGCCGGCATCGCAAATTGATCGGAGACTAGCGTCGAAACTGAGCGGGTGCCATCAGCTGCCTTTGGCAAAAATAGTAAGTAAAAAAGCGGTACGGCCGAAAGCGCGCCTGCAAAAATCCCAATCACATGACCGATGGCCTGCTGCCGCGGCTTGGCCCCGAGCATGTAGCCCGGTTTGATATCAGAAAGTAAATTAGCCGCATTCGCCGCTATCTCCGAGGTCATTCCCGCCGGAATCAAATTACTCGCCGGATTAGTCCGATCAATGGCGCCCATTGAAAATTGGGTGATTTTAGCCAGCGAACCCGTCGGGGTCCACGAAGTGAGCGCCATCGAGTTCGTCGCAATGACCGCGAGAATGGCAATCAGCGGAAAAGAGATGAAGGCGAGCAACCAAGGCACTCCGAAAAACCAATGCGAAACGCCCGCGCCTAATACGCAGAAAATTGGCACCCCCACGGCCGACAGCCACAAGGGGAGTTCAATTTTTTTGAGCACATCAAACCCCGGCGAGCCGGCCACGACGGCTGGCTTCGACTTAAAGAGGCCCCGGATCAATTCAGGTTTACCCAGTAAACTGACCATGGAGCCAACGATCATCAATGACACGCCCCACCACAGGGCCCATTGATTGACAATTTCCCCGCGCGTGATCTGCACGAGCACCCCCGTCGGCGCCGTGTACGCCTTAATGTCACCCCGCTGAATCATAATGGGGGCGAGAATGAAAAAATTAATAAAAGCTCCGAGCATAACGCTCGAGGCGATGCGAATACCCATTAAACCACCGACGCCCAGCATGGCGGCATCAAGCGTCACGCGCAGCCCGAGCTGGCGAATATCTGTGCCCAGAATGCGCGGGATCATCGCGGGATATTTTACGGCGAAGTTGTAATAATATGTATCGAGGCGCTCATGCAAAGTCCAAGGCGCCTGCAGTCCGGCCCATCGATCTAAACGCAGAATTTTAAACTGCAGCACCTTCATCCAACCATCGCTGGTCAAGAATTGGTAGAACCCGGTGAAGAGCGCGGTCACTCCGAGTAATTTTGCCTTCAACATTCCCGCATCGCCCTGCCCGTGATAGAGCGCGTCGAGCACCACGCCCGCCGCCCGGCCTTCCGGAAAGGGCAACTGTTCATCATTAATAAAACGGCGCTTGAGCGGAAAGGCCAACAAGACCCCCAAAATCGATACCACCACCAACCACGCCAGAATATGCCACGCGGGAATAATTTTTCCGGTCACCATCATGTATGCCGCTAAAGCGGAAATAAGCGGCGAGGTCATGTACCCAGCGGCGGTCGCAATCGACTGCGTGCAATTGTTTTCTAGAATCGTAAAATCCTTCGCGAGACCACTCTGCGCTAAAATCCGGTAAAAAGCGAAAGCCAGAATAACCGACGTCAGCCCCACGCCGGTGGTGATGCCCGTTTTGCCGCCGATATAAAGATTGGTCGCCGCCAAAATTCCCCCGAGGAGGAAGCCAGTGAGGGCAGACCGCAAGGTGAGCTGCGGCATATCACCGCGATAAATATTTTTTAACCACCACTCATCTTTTTGTGCCCGCGACCAAGTTTTAATTTGTTCATCATTCAGCTGCTGCAAGGCCATAAGGGGTGATTTTAGGGGTTAACGCTCGAAAGGCATAACTTCCTCTGGGGAAATATGACCTGCGCAACTTGCAGACTTCTTGCCAGTCAGGCAACCTGTCTTCTCGCCCGGTCCCAAATTTTAAAAGCGCCTGCTCGCCGGATAGCCCACCTAAACAGGGGTGGACGACTTTAGCGACAATCGTTAGTTTTCTCTTTGTACCATGGTCTCACCAAAAAATAAAATTCCGGCTACTTCCGCAGCGGCCCCACCGTTATTTAACTGGCTACAAACTCGCGCCGCCGGCGTCCTCCTGCATCCAACGAGTCTACCCAGTGAGCAGGGTTGCGGGGTGTTAGATCACCACGCGATTAAGTTTCTGGATTTCTTGCAAGCAGCCGGAATGAAATACTGGCAGGTTTGCCCGCTTGGTCCTACGGGGTACGGTGACTCACCGTACCAATGCTTCTCGGCTTTCGCCGGCAATCCCTACCTCGTCGATCTGACCGCGCTGATTCCCCTCGGCTTATTGTCCGTCGCGGACCTGACTCCTTTGGCGACGCTGGCCGCGGACCACACCGACTATGGCGCACTCTACCAAATTAAACCGCAATTGTTGCAGCAGGCTTACGGCCAATACCAAATTAAGCGGCCAGCCCTGCCCTATGGTGATTTTACCGCTTTCTGTAAAAAAAATGCGGCGTGGCTCGATGCTTACGCTTACTTTCACGCGCTGAAAGCGCACCAGGGCGGATTGCCCTGGTGGGAATGGCCGGCCGAAATTCGCGATTACCGGCGCGCCTTAAAATCCCCGCTTCGTCACAGCCTCGCCGAGGCGCAGGCCAGCTGCCGGTTCGCCCAATATCTTTTTTTTGGTCAATGGGCCTTACTGCGCGCCGCCAGCCGTGAGCGTGGCATTGAAATTATTGGTGACTTACCGATTTTTGTGGCGGGCGATTCTGCCGATGCGTGGGCGCACCCCGAACTTTTTGAGCTAGACCCGAAAACTTTTCTGCCGCTCGCGGTGGCGGGCGTCCCACCTGATTATTTTTCTGCGGACGGACAATTTTGGGGCAACCCGCTTTATCGTTGGCCCGCCCATCAAGCGGACGGCTATCGTTGGTGGCTCGCGCGCTTACGCGCCGCCTTCGCCTGCTGTGGCATTATTCGCATCGATCATTTTCGCGGGTTTGAGGCCTACTGGCGAATTCCGCTCCCTGCGCAAAATGCTCGCATTGGCGCGTGGGTCTCGGGCCCGGGGCTCGATCTCTTCCGTGCCTTCCAACGCGAATTACCGGCCGCGCGCATTATCGCAGAAGATCTCGGCGTGCTTTCCCCCGCGGTGGTGCAATTGCGCCAAGCGACGGGCCTGCCGGGCATGCTCGTCTTGCAATTTGCCTGGGGCGGCGACGCCCAAAACAATTACCTGCCGCATAATGCTGAGCCCAATGCCGTGATTTACTCCGGCACGCATGATAACGACACGACATGCGGCTGGTATGAATCAGCGAGTGAAGCGGAGCGTAATCACGTCCGCCGCTATCTCCGGGTCGCGGGCACCGACATCTCCTGGGATTTTATTCGCACCTGCTACGCGAGTGTCGCGCGCCTCGCGATTATTCCACTCACCGATATTTTCGCGCTCGGCGCGAACGCGCGTTTCAACACCCCCGCTCGCGCCACGGGTAATTGGCAGTGGCGGTATCGCGCGGCTGCGCTGGAAAAATTAAATCTTAACTCCGCGGCGTATCTACGCGAACTCGCGCAACTTTTTCTTCGCTGATTTTTTTAAAAAAAATTAAATTTTGGCAGATTTTTTGGATAAAATAAATCTGCGCGAAATGAAAAATTATTAGTGCAACTCAGCGGAACATGACTGATACTAACTGCATGGCTAAAAAGAAACCTGCTAAGAAGAAGAAGAAGTAACGCTCGCGTTGCTTCTTTCTCCCCTCAACGCCGGCCTAATAAGCCGGCGTTTTTTTACGCCCTAATTTCAGCCGCCCACGCCGTTATTTAACGGCCGCCCAAACGCGCTGCACGTCGTCGTGATCTTCGAGCACCTGCAGAAACTCGCCGACCTGCGCCCGCGCGGCTTCATCGAGCTCGGGGAAAGTTTTAGCGGTGTACCCAATTTCACTGGTGATCACCGACCAGCCGTGCTGCTTCAACCACACCGAGACCGCATGGACCGCGGTCCGCTCGGTGATAAACCGCGCGCCATTACTGCCCTCAGGGATATCATCGTTCTGCGCGTGCGCTAAGGCCTCAAAATCATTCGCCCCCGCTTCAATGGCCACCCCTTCAAGGTCGATACTGCGATCGGCATGGTGCGCTTCCACTAAGCCCACGTGATCAAAAAGAAATTTATTACTGCCGGCCGTCCCGAGCACCCCTTGTTTGAAGAGATACCGAATCTCGGGGGTAATGCGCTGATGATTGTCCGTCATGCACTCCACAATGACCGCGATCTTGTGGGGCGCGTAGCCCTCGAAGATGACGTGATCGAGATGCATTTTTTCGCTGCCGGAGCCGGTGCCCTTGGCGATGCCGCGCTCAATCACATCGCGCGTCACGCTGGCTTTCTTCGCCTTTTCAATCGCCGCATGCAGCCGTGCATTACCTTCGGGATCCCCGCCACCCATTTTGGCGGCGACCGTAATTTCCTTCACCAGTTTGCCGACCGTTTGGCCTTTTCTTAAATTAACGATCGCGCGTTTTGCATGCAGCCATTGACGTCCCATAAGACCATCAAAGTTAGCTGATCCAACGCCGCCGAGCAAGGCCGAAGAATCTCGCTGCGGAGCATAACCCTCAGACAGCAGCGTGCGGAAGGCGCTACGGAACGCCACGCGAAGCACCGGCTGGGGCACCAAGAAATTGGCGCCTTTGCCTGTGACGACGTTGCCCGCCGCGGTGAAAAATAAAACCCTTCCCCAGGTCAATCCAGTTTCCTATCAGTAATAACCAACCCCTGTGTCACGCTCCCGGCGACGCCATCCTCCACCGCCCGGCCCACGCAGCCGCTTATTTCGCCGGCAATTCGCGGAGTTTCACGTTCCGGAACGACGCCTCATCGTGATGATACGTTAGCAGAACGTGGCCGCGCACCTTCGTGCCGAAACCGGGCGTCGTCTTGAATTTTGTCTTCTTCACCTGCTCCAGCACCGCCGGGCTGCCGCACTCGTATTCCACCACTTTCTGGCCGTTGAGCCAGTGCTCCACGTGATTGCCGTTCACGATGACCCGCGAGTGGTTCCATTCGCCGAACGGCTTGACCTTCTTCTTCACCGGGTCCGGCGCCACAACCAGGTAAAACGCCGCGGTGCTTCCGTCCGCATGATCCGCCGCGATCGAATCGTCGATCATCTGGTACTCATGCCCGACGTTCCCACGCTCCTCGGTGATGAAATATTTCACGCCGTTGTTGGACTTCGGCGGCATCGCCCATTCCCACGACAACTCGAAGTTGTCGAAGGTCTGATCCGAAACGATGTCGCCCCCCTGGCTGCCCGCCGCGCAGGAGAGCACGCCGTCTTTCACGCTCCAGCCCGGAGGAATGGGACTCCCCTTTTTTACCCCGTGCCAGCCGGCCTGCGACTGTCCGTCGAACAGCAGTTTCCAACCGGCCTTTTTCTCGGTGGCGGCGAGCGTGTTCGGCGGGGCGCCGGCGACAAAGGCGGCGGAGGCACCGATACCAAGGAGCACCGCAAGGCGGAGGGGGCGGAAGGAGATCATTCCCCGGCTGTAGCCGGGCGGACCCGCCATTCAACTCGTCTTTTTATCGCCCAAGGCGGAAATCCCATCCGATAATTTAAGTAAAGTCGCCCGCGCTCCCGATTTTCCCGGAATCAGGCGGGGCGATTTTTCGGCCGCTCTTTCCCTGGCGCGGACCAAACGGCAAACGCGCCAGCGATGCCCGCCGCTGACGATAAACCCCGCCCCCATGCCAATCCAGTTTCATGTCAGTTATTTTCTATCAATTAAAAGACTGGAAGCGCAGAGGGAGAATGGCAAAGTTCGCGCATCTCACCTGTGCAACACCGTCCCTTCCTTTCTCCCACTGCCGCGGCGGCCATCGCGACCGCGCAAGGCACTCCGTGTTATGTTTACGACCAAGCCACCCTCGAGGCTCAGGCCGAGGCGATGCTGGCTTTCCCCAATGCTTTCGGGTTGACCGTCCGGTTCGCCATGAAGGCCTGCCCGAACGCCTCGGTGCTTTGCCTGTTCGCCGCCAAGGGTCTCCACCTAGACGCCAGCTCAGGCTATGAAGTGCGCCGCGCGATCAAGGCCGGCGTCCCCGCCGAACGAATTTCTCTATCCTCCCAAGAACTCCCCGCAGATTTCGCCGAACTCCTTCGCTTGGGCATGCACGTGAATGCCTGTTCGCTCCTGCAACTAGAGCGGATCGGCCAGGCGAGGCCCGGCCAGTCAGTTGGCCTGCGCTTCAATCCCGGCCGTGGCTCGGGTGGCACGGGCAAGACTAACGTTGGCGGGCCTGACTCATCCTTCGGAATCTGGCATGAATGGGCCGAGCAAGCGCAGGCCATCGCCGCTCAATATAAACTCAAGGTCGTCCGCATCCACACGCACATCGGTTCTGGCAGCGATCCAGTCGTCTGGCAGGAAGTCTCCGCCGCGAGTCTCGCGCTTGTCCTGCGCTTCCCCGACGTCGTCACGCTCAACCTCGGTGGTGGCTACAAGGTCGCGCGCGTCGCCACTGAAAAGGGCACCGACCCCCAGGTCGTGGGTGCGCCCGTGAAACTCGCATTCGAAAAATTCGCGGCCGAGCATGGTCGATCGCTGCGACTCGAAATTGAGCCAGGCACCTTCTTGGTCGCCAACGCTGGCGCAGTGCTGTGCCGAGTACAGGATGTCGTGTCCACGGGTACTCGCGAATTTCTCAAACTTGATTCCGGCATGACCGAGATCTTGCGCCCATCTTTGTACGGCTCGCAGCACCCCGTGTATCTTTATCCGGCGCAGCCGACGGGGCGAACGCGGGAGTATGTGGTGGTGGGACATTGCTGCGAATCTGGCGACCTCATTAGCTGCGCGCCAGGCGAGCCGGAGACTTTGGCCGCCCGGGCCTTGCCCGAAGCGGTGGCCGGCGACCTCGTCGTCATCGGTGGCGCGGGGGCCTATTGCGCGGGAATGAGCACGAAAAACTACAACTCGTTTCCAGAGGCGCCCGAAGTTCTCCTGCAAGCCCGCGGGCAATTTCAGGTGATCCGCCGCCGCCAGACGCTTGAGCAGATCTTGCAGAACGAAACTAGCCCCACTGGGCTTTAAGCGTACCGCCTCGCTGCCGACGGAGAACGGTGGGGTCAGCCTGACTGATTTTGCTGGCCCCTCACGGGCTAAGCCGGATGAGATTTCCAGACTCTGAACGAAAATTAAGCGCCAAATTCAGCTCAATCATGCGGCCTTGATTTATCAGTAGCGCGCGGCACCCTCCCCACAACCCCTTCCCGGGAAAATCCAAGTTTCACGCTCAGTTACCCCTGTTAATATATGCATATCACCCTGCTGGATTGGCTCATCGTCGCCGCGACCATCTTAGTTTGTTTCGTACCTGCTTTATTTTTTGCCAAACGCTCCAAGAGTAGGACCTCTGAGTTTTTTGCCTCCGGCCGCTCCGTTCCGTGGTGGCTGGCGGGCCTGTCGATGGTGGCAACGACTTTCTCTTCAGACACCCCTAATTGGGTGACCGAGCAGGTGCGCAAGTATGGCGTGGCGGGCAATTGGCAGTGGTGGGCGTTTGTGCTGACCGGTGTTTCAACCGTTTTTTTCTTCGCACGACTGTGGCGCCGATCCGGCGTGATGACGGATTTGGAATTCTACGAACATCGCTATTCCGGCCAAGAGGCCTCCGTGGTGCGGGGGTTTCGAGCGGTCTACCTAGGGTTGTTCTTTAATTGTTTTATTATGGGGCTGGTCACCCTCGCCGCCTGCAAAATAGCTAACATTCTTTTTGGCATGCCCGCCTGGCAGACGATCGTGCTCTGCGGTATTCTCAATGTGGTCTTTGCCGCTCACTCGGGACTGTGGGGGGTACTGGTGATCGATATGCTGCAATTCTTTATTAAAATGACCGCCGTCTTTGCGGCCGCTTGGTTTTCGTTGGTCGAAGTGGGCCGGCGCTTAGTGGGCGAAGCCAGCGGCTGGGCCGGCCTGCAAGCCTTAGTCGAAAAACTCTCGACCCAGCAAGTGGTGACTACCGACGGCGTCCCGACGATGTCGACGGCCAATGGGACCGGGCAGCCCATCCTCGATCTGTTGCCCAATTTCACGATGTCAGAATTGGCCCTCATGATCTTCATCATGCCCATCGCCATTGGTTGGTGGGCCAATTGGTATCCCGGCTCGGAGCCCGGGGGCGGTTCGTATATCGCCCAGCGGATGTTGGCCTCAAAGTCAGAAAAGGACTCTCTGGGCGGAACGCTGTTCTTCAATATCGCCCACTATGTCCTGCGCCCATGGCCTTGGATCATTACCGCGCTTTGTTCGATCATCGTCTATCCCGACCTGGCCTCAATCAAATTGGCCTTCCCGAACGCAGATGCCGCGATGATCGGGCATGATTCGGCCTTCCCCGCGATGCTGAAGTTTCTTCCGGTAGGCTTTGTCGGCTTGATGATTGGCGGACTGCTGGCGGCTAATTCTTCGACGATCCTGACCCACCTGAATTGGGGTTCATCTTATCTGGTGCACGATTTCTATCGGCGCTTTATTAAAAAAACTGGCACCGAAGCCCATTACGTTAACGTGGGCCGGCTTTCGACGATCTTACTCTATGTTGTGGCGGCATTGCTCAGCTTAACGATGTCCTCGGCTCAGGAAGCTTTTCAAATCTTGCTCTCAATTGGTGCGGGCACCGGCCTGATCTACATCGCTCGCTGGTTTTGGTGGCGGGTCACCGCCTGGTGCGAAATTGTGGCGATGGTGATGTCCCTGGTGACTTCGTTGGTCGTGCCTCTGGTGATGACCCAAGCGGATTTTGCCGCTGTCACGATGGTGCAGGTCGGCTTGACGACCCTCGCTTGGCTGATCACCGCCTTTGTCGGACCGCAAACAGATCAAGCCACCTTGATTGCCTTTTATCGCAAAGTGAAACCGGCGGGTCCGGGTTGGACGGCGATCCGCGCCGCCGCCGGAGTATCGGACGAAGAAGTGGCGACTGAAAATCGCAGTGGCGCCGCGTTTGTCGGTTGGATCGCGGGCTGCGCTGTTATTTGGTCATCACTTTTTGCGATCGGAAATTTTCTGTACTCATCAGGTGACCCGTCGCGTTTGCGCCTGGCCTGGATGCTCACGGCTGGGTTTGTCGTGAGTGGTTATGTTCTCCTTAAAGTGACGCGCCAGCTGTGGGTAGATAGTACTGCCTCACAGGCGAGGAATGAGGCGCGCTTGAAGCCGTAATCCTTCGAAAAACTTTTTAAAAAATAATGACCCGCCGGTGGGATTGAGCCGCCGCGGGTCATTGATTTTTAGGCCCCCGAACTGCCGCGAGCCGCGCTGGCCCACGTCTCATTCGTCGAACGATCACATCCAGGGGAGAGCGCCCGACCGATTCTTGACTCACGGTTTTAAATTCGTCTCGCTTCCCCTTACTCATGACGGGCAACCCCAAGCTCTTGCGACCGGCCGTGGCCCAGTTGTGGCGGCAGATAAAAGATTTTTCCGGCTACGGTGGCGAAGCGACTTATCTTTGGCCGCGCTGGATTTTACTGCGCGCGGTTGGCGTAATTTTCATCATCATTTTTTTGGGGATCATTAATGAAAGTGCCGCCCTAATTGGACCCCACGGCCTCGTGCCCTTACCGGACGTGATGGGTCAATTGCGTTCTGCCCAGCCGACGGCGTGGGAGTCCTACCTGAAAGCCCCAACCCTTTTTTGGTTTAGCTCCAGTCCCGCTATGATCCAAGCCGTCCAGTGGGGCGGCCTGCTTGCGGCGATTGCCTTGCTGGCGAACGTGCTCCCGCGGCTGGCGCTCTTGGGGTGCTGGCTCAGTTTGCTTTCGTTTGCGCGGGGCTGGCTGATTTTTTCCGACCCCCAAATCGATTGGCTCATGTTGGAGGTGGCCCTGCTCTGCATTCCCTTCGCTCCCGCCGGATTTCGCCCGGGGATCGGGGCGGCGTCGCCGCCGCGCCCGTTGGTAATTTTCATGGTTCGCTGGTTGTTGTTCCGCGTGATGTTTGAATCGGGCCTCGCGAAAATCCTGAGCGGCGATCCGCACTGGGCCAATTTATCGGCCATGGATACGCTTTATGAGGTCGCCCCCTGCCCCACTATTTTGGGTTACCTCGATCATCAGCTGCCGCATTTCTGGCACGTGGGGGAGGCGATATTAACTTTTGCCGCTGAATTAGTCGCCCCGCTCCTCGCCGTATTCGCTGGCCGGCGCGGACGCTGGTGGGCGTTCTGGCTGTGGTTAGCGCTGCAAGCGGGCATTCAGCTGACTTGTAATTTTGGTTGGCTCAACACGGCCTCGATCGCGCTCGGCCTACTCCTCTTCGATGATCAAATGCTGACCGCCGCCGCCCGTTGGTTCCGGCGACCAGTACTCGCCCACTATCTAGCCAACTCCGCGGCCCATCAAACGTGGCCCACCCCGGCGCCGGCCTGGCAGCGACACTCCCTGAGCATCGCCTTATGGGCCCATTTTTATCTATCCATTATCGCCTTTGGCCAGGTCGCCTCCATGCCGCGGAATGTAGTACTGGATGCAATCTCGCGTCCCTTGAAATTTATTTTTGACGGCTTCGGCAGCGTCAACGCCTATCAACTCTACGCGCGCCTCGATCTGCAGCATGTCATCGCCGAATTTATTGGATCAAATGATGGCGGCCAGACGTGGCGGCCCTACGAATTCCGTTACTTTCCCCAACGCTTGGATCACATCAGCGGATTTATTGCGCCCCGCTTCCCCCGCTTCGAGGCCACCCTTCAAATTCAATTCGCGACCCGCGACAAACCGACGACCCTGTATCGCTTGGTCGCCGCGCAGCTTTTGGCGCAAAATCCGCAGGTCCTCAGTCTGTTTGCGGGGAACCCCTTTTCGGATCGGCCGCCGCAAATGATTCGCGTCGCCGGCTACCAATATAAGTTTACCGATCTGCCGACCCATCGCGCCACGGGAAATTTTTGGCAGCGCACTTACACCGGGGAATATCAGCCGATGATTTACCGACGGCCGACAGGAGAAATTGGAACCGCCGATACCGCCTTTGATCAAATAGCAGCCAAGGCATTTCACGGCAATCCCGCGGCCCAGAGCCAGCTCGGTTTCCTTTTTGTCAGTGGCGATGAAGGCGTGCCCAAAGATGGGGCCGAAGCGGCGCGCTGGTTGGGCTTGGCCGCCGCGCAAGGTGTCGCCGCTGCGCAACTTAATCTCGCGCTCATCTTAGCCCAAGGCGACGGCGTTCCCCAAGATCTCGGACAAGCTGCGCAATGGTGTCAGCGCGCCGCTCACCAAGGCTTGGCCGCCGCGCAAGATCGATTGGGCATCATGTACGTCCAAGGCGAAGGCGTCACAAAAAATGACACCGAAGCGCTGGCCTGGTTTTTAGTGGCAGCGGGCGCCGACCACCCGGAAGCCAAATCGCATGCGGCTTACATCAAAGCGCGAACCAATCTTACCCTCAGCTTGGCGGCCGAACGCCGCGCACTGGCCATCAGCGATGAAATCGCCTCGACGGCTAAAAAAATGGGGAAAAAATAATCACGGTGGCCCCTGCCTATTTTTCATTCGATAAACGCTGAAACCTGTCATGAGAAAAATTATCCCGCGCTCGATGGTCACTGGGTGGCTGCTCGTTAGTCTCTCGACTGTGTTCGGCTATGCAGAATCCCCTGCGCCTGACGCAATTATCACTTTACCAAAATTTGAGGTTAAAAGTAACGCGGTGTGTAGTTACGGCATCGGGATCGTGGCCACTTGGAACAAGACCACGCAGAGTATCGACCATGTTTATATTGAAGAGGTCAGCCCAGATTCGACCGCTGCGGGCCTGGGACTCGTCCGTGGCGATGAAATTCTTACGATCAATGGCCGCAAGGTTACCGCGATGAAAGGCGGCATGAAACGGGGGAGCGACCTATTTGAGCTCTTGGTGAACCAACCGATGGGCCGCACGATCGTCCTTGAGGTTGCCGTCCGCGCGGTGAGGCGTTTTGAGCTGCCCGCGGGGCCCTGATTGGTCCGCGCGCCGGTAGCTCACTGCGGCTAGTGGCTACCGTTTCGCCAAGCGGGCGGTAAGATACTTTGGGTCCCCAAAAGATAGTTACGGTAATAAACCCAAAAGATAAGCGCCCCCAAACCAACGAGAAAGGCCGCCTCACCGAAACTGCCCGCCTGCGATCGGCTGGTACGACGAAGGGCGTGCACCGCCCAAACCACCCCGGGCGCAATCACCAAAGCCACCAGTGATGAACCAAAGAGCACGAGCCCAATAATAAAAAGGGTGCGCACCATCGCATCGTCAATCAGGCGAGCCTTGTAGGCGATGATCTCGTTACAAAGGTTCAGCAGCAGCAGACAACACGGAAGCACATAAAATCGTTCGAGCGTCAGCGTCGTTTTCATTGATCCAGAATGCACGAATTGACGACGGACGACAATTGTTACCGCCGGCCCCTTGCCTTTTTTTTTAAGATTACCTTTTCTGGGCCTCCATTCCGCCATGGCCACCTATGTTTATGAAACCATCAGCCAGCAGGAGGGCGAGGCCCCCCGCCGCTTTGAATTGGTGCAGAGCATGAAAGACGCCCCCCTGGTTCAGCATCCCGACACCGGCGAACCGATTAAACGGGTGATTACTGGCGGGTATGGCCTGATGGGCCTCAGCGAAAAAAAGCCCAGCCCCAACCCCGTGGCCGCCTGCCAGCCCGGTTGCGCTTGCCATCGCGGCGCACGTATCCCCTCTCTTTAATCCAACAACCTATGATTAACTATCGTCAACCAGACCTCACGGAACACCCGCCGCGTAGCCTTCGCGTTCGCCTCGGCGGCTACGCGCACCTCTGCCGTTTACTCGACAAGGCCCGCGCCGTTATCGCCAATAAAGGCGGTGAATATCACTACAACTGCCCGCTCGATGGCGCTTTTTTTGGATTCACGGGCATTGATCATGCCGCGATGTTGGCCGAAATTAAAACCGGCAAAACTGACGTAGAAATGCTGGCTTGGGTCAGCACCCAGACCAAGCAGCCGCCTCATCAGATTGCCGCTTGGTCTGCCTGGCTGGAACTCCATGGTCCCGGCGACGCTGACGGCCATGAATGGGCCGCCAGCGTAATCAAAGGCCATAAATCAGCCCGCGATGATATTCGCGGCTATGCTGATCTCTTGGATCTTGACGATTACATGAGCTTCGGCGGCGCGGCCTAATCGGGCGGCACTCACTCGACGGCGTCGGCCCTAAGGCCGCGTCGTCGAGGTTTCCCGAGTTCGAGCCACCCCCGCGGGTGGCTTTTTTATTTGAGCGATTCGCCGCCGTGCGCCGGGACCCGCGCGAGCACCCGAGCCGTCCTCACGCGGGCTGGTGACTGACTCCAGTCAAGCCGACGCGGGGCAACCGATCTGCGCCTTAAGGCCGCCGCGGATCGATTCAGAGTTCCGTGTATTTATCCGAGCGGCCGCGCGCTTTCTCGACCGGATATTTTTTCGCATTAGCGGCCATCTTGGTTTCGATGGCCGCCGCCAGATCGATGCCGCAGATATTGGCAAATTCCAGGGCATAAATTACCACATCGGCGATCTCGGCCTCAATGGCCGGACGCTTCTTGGGATCCTGCGCCACCGCTTGCGAAGCCGGGGAATCGCTCCAGAGGAAATGCTCCATCAATTCCCCTGACTCGGCCGCCAGCGCCATGCTGAGATTTTTAGGTGAGTGGAATTGCTCCCAGTCGCGCTCATGGACAAAAGCTAATACGCGGGCCCGCAATTCAGCTACGGTCGTCTTGGCATCGGTCATCGATTTCATCCGCGTAGCTAAGCCGAGGCCCTTGCTTCCTGCAAGCACCCCGACGGACCGGCTGCTTATTTCCTGCTCTGATTAGGCGGCCCCGCCTAATTTTCTTATTTTTATCTGGAACAATCCGATGACTTAGTAGCTCTGATTAAAACCGGCTCTGACCCAGCCCTACCTAAGCACCCCATGACCTATTTTCCTCATCGGCCCGCCCGCGACTCTGCGCCCACCTCAACTCCTGCCGCCATCGCGCCTCGCGCGGGCCGGCATCGTGATGTTCTGTGGAATCAACCCGTCTTCAAGGCGCCCACCCTCGCTAATCCCCGCGCGGCTTTAGATATGTTGCCCTTTACCACCACGCACCTCGCGCGGCGGTCCGTCCGCGCCTGAATCACTCAGCTAGTTTTAGCTGAATTTCACCGCGTCGGTCGGGCTATTTTTCGGGCGACCCGCTTCACTGCTCTGGCACGAGCCACCAACAGCGGGCCGCGCCGCCGGCCTCAACCATGAGCCGCTCGGCCAACTCAGGCAGCACTTCGCGGATCTCTGCTTCAATCTTCCAAGGGGGATTAAGCACCAATAGCCCGCAGCCTTTCATGCGCACATCTGAGCTTTCTCCGGCGATCATTAACTCAGCCACCAAGGCGGGCGTCGCGAAAGTCCGGACCGCATAATGAAATTCATCCGCCCGCGCTCGCTCGGTAATGGGATACCAAACCGCAAGCACCGCGCCGGGCATCCGCCGCAGCGCATCACCGATCCCCCGAATAATACCGACAAACTCGGCTTTGCTTTCAAACGGGGGATCGATGAGCACCAGGGCGCGTTTCTCTAACGGCGGGAGCATCGCCTTGAGCCCAGTATAACCATCGATGGCCTGCACCGTGACGCGGGACTCGCGGGCAAATTCAAAATCGAGCGCTTCCGCATCATCGGGCCGCAATTCGCACAGGGCCATGCGATCTTGGGGCCGCAGCAGCAGCTTCGCGATCCACGGCGATCCGGGATAAAACTTAAGCTTCGCCCCCGTGGCGCCATGCCGATCATTAAAACGTCGCACTAAGTCGACATAATCAGCCAGCGCCGGCGGCAGAGGCGCGGCCGCCCACAAGCGACCGATCCCGGCGGGAAACTCGGGCTCGCGCGAACGACCATCGGGCAAAAGGGAGGTCACGGATAAATCATACCCGCCCCGACCAGCGTGGGTATCAAGGTAAAGCATGCCCTTATCCTTGCGCTGCATGGCGCGCACCAACTGCAGCAGCAAGACGTGCTTGAAGACATCGGCGAAATTGCCCGCGTGGTAGTGATGACGGTAGTTCATGCTCGGTTTGAAAAGGCCAGTCCTCACCGTCATAAAAATTATTCCCCGGGTCGAGTAAACATCCGCTAGCCCGCGCCAGCGCTTCGCTGAGCCCCATCGTGCTTCTTGCCGCCCGGCGATTTACCACTTTAATTGCCCCCATGTTCAGTCGTTGCCCCTCGCTTTCCGGCCTCTTCCTAGCGGTCGGCCGCCCAACTCTGGTCGCCTTGGGCGTCGCCAGCGCCCTTCTAGCCTCGAGCTGTGCCCGGCGTGATACCCTCGCCGAGGCCGGGGTTCGCTCGGGCACGCTCCATCTTGGCAATGGCGCTGAACCCCAAGATCTCGATCCCCAAACGATCACGGCATTTACTGACCAATGTATCGCCCTGGCTTTGTTTGAAGGCCTGTGCGCCCTTGATGAAAAAACTTCCCAAGCCGTACCCGCGGCCGCCGAAAGCTGGGAAGTCTCCCCGGATGGCCTGCAGTACACCTTTCACCTGCGGCCCAATCTCCAGTGGTCTAATGGCGAACCTCTCACCGCGACTGATTTTCTGTTGGCGTGGCAGCGGACCCTCGCACCCGCCCTCGGCGCTGAATACGCCTACCTGCTTTTCCCCGTTAAGAATGCCGCCGCCTTCAACGCGGGACGTCTCACCGATCCCGCGGCCTTGGGCTTCGCCGCACCGGATGCCCGCACCCTTGTCATCGCTTTGGAACGCCCCACCCCTTTCCTGCCGGCGCTCACGGCACAACCACCGTGGTTTCCCATCAACCCACGCGTGGTGCAGAAATTTGGTCGACTTGATCAACGGGGCACGGCTTGGACGCGGCCCGGCAATCTGGTCGGCAATGGACCGTTTGTCCTCAGCGCTTGGTCGCCTAACGCGCGGCTCATCACCACTAAAAACCCACGCTACTGGGACGCCGAGCGCACCCGTCTCAATAGCATCATTTTTTATCCGACCGAAAACATGGATGTGGACGAGCGCAATTTTCGCGCTGGCCAGCTGCACCTGAGTTACGAATTACCTTTAGCCAAAGTGGACGGCTATCGGCGCGATCATCCTGACCAACTACGCCTCGATCCATTTTTAGAAACTTTTTTCCTGCGCTTCAATGTAACGCGGCCGCCCTTGGATCAGCCAAAGGTACGGGCCGCCCTCGCCCGAGGCCTTGATCGGGATTCCCTGACGCGCAATGTCCTCCGCGGTAGTCGCCGCCCCGCGTATCATTACACCCCGCCCAACTGCGCCGGCTACACTGCCCGCGCGCAAATCCCCGATGATTTTGCCGAAGCCCGCCGCCTCCTCGCCGCCGCGGGTTACCCGGGTGGCCAAGGCTTCCCCACACTCGACGTGCAGATTCGTAACGATGAACTCCACGGCAAAATTCTCGAAGCGATTCAAGCCATGTGGCAACGCGAGCTCGGCATTACTATTACGATTACTCCCGTAGAACAGAAAACGTGGTTACAAAATCAACAGACGCTTAACTACGCTATTTCCACCGCGCGTTGGGTCGGTGATTTCGTCGACCCGATAACTTTCCTCGATATGTTTGTGGGGCCCGGGAGCAATAACTGGACGGGCTGGGCCCAGCCCGCCTACGACCAGCTCATCGCCGCAGCCGCGCTTACGCCTGCGCCGTCAGCGCGCTATGAATTATTACAACAGGCTGAAACCCTCCTGCTCGCGGAGGCGCCCATCGCCCCCATTTTTTTTGGCGTCCGCTCTTTTTTAATTCATCCCGCCGTCCAAGGCTGGGAGCCCGCCCTGCTGGGTTTTCACCAATACAAAAAGATTTACCTCCAAAATCCCTGACCACACCCTGCTCGCGTGATCTTCCGCCTTCTTCTTTTATTCGTAATCGGGCTGCTCGCCCGCCCCACTCTCTTATCAGCCGAGACCAGCGCTGGACTCGCTAATGAGATTAAGATTATTCGTACCTTCATTGGCTGGCGCGAGGCGGCTTCCTTCAAGCGCATCTCGGAGTACTTTGATGGTCAGGAAAACACTCAGGGCGAAGTCCTGCTGCGCAGCCAACCTGATCAGCGCGGTGGTTATTATTTTCTCCTCCGTCTTACTAACACTGGGGCACCCGCGACGGTACGCTGCCGAATTCAGCTGATCATGCCAAGCGGCCCGCCCACGACTGAATTTACCTTTACCCCGGAATTAAAATCTGGCGCCACCGTCCTCAATCTCGGCCTCACCGGCCGCGACTGGCCCAGCCCGAAAATTAATCCGGTCGCGTGGAAACTCACCCTCACCGCTGCGGATGGTCGGGTGCTCGCCACCGATAAAAGCTATCTCTGGGAAAAACCCCCGAGCCCTTAACTGCGCCCAACGCGCTGACGAACCTCCCGTGTCGCCCCAATTCCTCTGGTCCGATTGGCAGGGCTTAACGGGCTGGCAGCCTTCGGCCGACGTTCTCGCCGAAACACTAGATGGGGGGCAAGCATTTCGCTGGCGACGCGAAGCCGTGACTTCATCCCAAATTTCCGAAATTTGGACCGGCACCTGGTCCGAGCAGGTCGCTCAATTACGGCTCAATCATCATCAACTTGAATGGCGCACCCCGGCCGCCCACTACGCCGCTACCGCGGTGGCTTTGCCGCGCTATCTCGGCCTCGATCTTGATCATCACGCGCTCGTCGACTCGCT
>SXGQ01046679.1_pt1 | contig 22079 bp, 23 predicted proteins | sample 3178371 | NCBI WGS metagenome assembly SXGQ01 (sample SAMN11356859, study PRJNA531348) | freshwater metagenome | isolation source: freshwater sample F1-20 | place: China: Fuxian Lake, Yuxi | collected 2017-12-25 | reverse complement strand
GACGAACTCCATCACGATCGATGTTTCGACCCTCGATGCAGGGAATACCGATGGAAATCGCACGCACGGAAAAGACAACGTCGCCGAGGCTAAGCGCACGGCGCTTGGTAAAACGAAAATGGATCTGCTTCTGAACGACGCGCTGCTCGATCTCGATAAACCGATAACCGTCGTCGCCAATGGAGCGCAGGTTTTCAAAGGAAGCGTCGAACGCAGTGCCGAAGTTATCTCCGCAGCGCTTGCAGAGCGACCGGATCCGTCCGGTTGCCCGACTGCCAGGATCACGATCACGACTCCTTAAAGCGAGTGTCGGCACTACACCGCATCGAGCGTTTCGCGCGACCCGGTCCGGCAAAGGCGGGCACCGACGGAGTTTGTCGTTTCCATGTTCTGGGTGTGGCTCTAGTTTCCGCGCCATGATCTCCGATGACCACTGCGAACCACACGCGGCGCAGACTCCCGAGCATTTGCGCCTCGCGGCTGAGGCGCGTCGGGAGGGGAATTGGAAGCGCTGGGGACCATATCTTTCCGAGCGGCAGTGGGGGACGGTGCGCGAGGATTACTCGGAGAACGGAGACGCGTGGCGCTATTTTCCTCACGACCACGCGCATCTGCGGGCTTATCGATGGGGCGAGGATGGCCTCATGGGAATCTGCGACCGGCAGGCAAGGCTTTGCTTTGCGCTCGCACTTTGGAACGGGCGCGACCCGATTTTGAAGGAGCGACTTTTCGGACTGGCAAACGGCGAGGGTCCGCACGGCGAGGACGTGAAGGAGGCTTATTGGTATCTCGACGCCACGCCGACGTCGTCCTACCTCCGCGCGCTCTACAAGTATCCTCAGCGGGAGTTTCCGTATCGATGGTTGCGTGAGGAGAACGGACGGAGAACGTCCAAAGACCGGGAGTTTGAATTGTGGGACACCGATGCGTTTTCCGACGACCGCTATTTCGACGTGTTCGCCGAGTATGCGAAGGCGAGCGAGGAGGATATTCTCATTCGAATCACGGTCGCGAATCGCGGTCCGGATGCAGCGCGGATCCACGTCCTGCCGCAACTGTGGTTTCGCAATACGTGGAGCTGGGATGCGGCCGCCGAGCGTCCATTCATGCGAGCGCTCGGGCCGCGGACCGTCGAGGCATCGCATACATCGCTGGGTGACTACCGGTTCGTTCTGGAAAAAGAGGCGCCGCTTCTTTTTACCGAGAACGAAACAAATGTGGCGGCGCTTTACGGCGTGCCGAATGCGCAGCCATTCGTGAAGGACGCATTTCATCGCGCGGTGGTCCGTGGCGAGCATACGGCGGTGAATCCTGCGTTCACGGGCACGAAATGCGCCGCGCATTACGTGCTCGATGTACCGGCGCACGGCGAGGTTGTGCTGCGATTCCGTCTCGGCGGAACGCTGCATCTGGCCTCGCAGGAGTTCGTGGATTTCGAAAAGGTCTTCGCCGAGCGCGTGAAGGAATCACGGCTCTTCATGGCGACAAAGTGCGCGCCCGGACTCGACGCGGAGCGGCGGAATATCATTCGTCAGGCGTACGCGTCGCTGCTTTGGAGCAAGCAGTTTTACCACTACGATGTGAAGCGCTGGCTGAGCGGCGACCCTGCGCAACCCGCGCCGCCGCGCGCGCGAAAGGCCGGTCGAAACTCGGACTGGCAGCATCTCTTCAACGGCGACGTCATCTCGATGCCGGATAAATGGGAGTATCCGTGGTACGCGGCGTGGGACCTCGCGTTTCACATGATTCCGATGTGCCGCATCGACCCGGATTTCGCGAAGGGCCAGCTTCTACTCTTCCTGCGCGAGTGGTATCTCCGGCCCGATGGTGCGCTGCCCGCTTACGAGTGGAACTTCTCCGACGTGAATCCACCTGTTCACGCGTGGGCGTGCTGGCGCGTGTATAAAATCACCGCGGCCCGCGGCGAGCGCGACACGCTGTTTCTCGAGCGGTGCTTTCAGAAACTGCTGATCAATTTCACGTGGTGGGTGAATCGTAAGGACGCGCGCGGCCAGCACCTCTTTGGTGGCGGCTTTCTTGGCATGGACAACATCGGCCTTTTCGATCGCAGCAAGCCGTTGCCGAGCGGGAAGACGCTGGAGCAGGCGGATGGCACAGCATGGATGGCATTTTATTGCGTGACGATGCTCTCGATGGCCGTCGAGCTCGCGCGAACGCGTCCGGCTTACGAGGACATCGCGAGCAAATTTTTCGAGCACTTTGTCGCCATCGCGGACGCGATGAACACGCTCGGCGGAAGCGGACTTTGGGACGAGCAGGATGGTTTTTACTATGACCGCCTCCGTGATTCCGGCGACGAATCGGTGCCGCTGCGTGTCCGCAGTATGGTGGGCCTGGTGCCGCTGCTCGCAGTCGAAGTGCTGGAGCAGGATGTGATCAAATCGCTGCCGGGATTCCGCAAACGGATGCGCTGGTTCCTCGACAATCGACCCGAACTCGCTGCGCACACCAGCTACATGGAGCGAACCACAACCGACGGCGGAGAGCTTCGCCTGCTCGCCATTCCCTCGCGCGAACGATTGGTTCGCGTGCTGCAGCGGATGCTCGATGAAGCGGAGTTTCTCTCACCCTACGGCATCCGCTCGCTCAGTCGCGCCCACGCGGAGGAGACGTTCTGTTTTCTCCACGATGGCGGGCATGTGTGCATCCAGTATGAAGGCGGCGAAAGCACGGATGGAATGTGGGGAGGCAACAGCAATTGGCGCGGCCCGATTTGGTTCCCGCTCAACTATCTGCTGATTGAGGCGCTGGAGCGCTATCACCGGTTTTACGGCGATTCGCTCAAAGTCGAGTATCCTGCGAAGAGCGGAAGTTTTCTCACGCTCGATGAAGTTGCCGCGCGCATCGCCCGTCGCACGACGCGTATTTTTGTGCCCGACGAAAACGGAGAGCGCCCCTGCCACCGCGATGAGTCGCTCACACAAAAGCTCGCGACGGATCCACACTGGCGCGAACTCGTGTGGTTCCACGAATACTTCCACGGCGATACCGGTCGCGGTCTGGGTGCGAGCCACCAGACCGGCTGGACGGCGCTCATTACCCGTTGCATGAACCTCGTGGGACGGCGTGGAGATTTTTGAATATGACTGACGAACCCAAACAGCCCGCAGTTTTTCTCGATCGCGATGGCACGCTCATGCACGACCGGGAATACCTCTCGGACCCGGCGGGTGTGGAGCTTTACGACGGCGTCATCGAGGCGCTGACGCGATTGAAAGCAGCGGGCTACAGGCTTGTTGTTGTCACGAATCAAAGCGGCATCGGGCGCGGGAAGTTTTCGGTTGCCGATTACCACGCCGTCGCTGCGCGCTTTGAGGAATTGCTCGGGCCGGGCTTGCTCGATGCCGCGTATTTCTGCCCCGATCACGCCGACGCTCCGTCGCCCCGTCGCAAGCCGGCGCCCGGTATGTTGCTCGAAGCTGCGCATGATCTTGCGCTCGATCTCACGCGCTCCTGGATGATTGGGGATCGCGATGGCGACGTGCAGGCCGGCGTTGCCGCTGGAGCGCGTTCCATTCTTGTGCGGACCGGCATCGGCGCGGCGGCGACGGGCGACGGCGCTGTGTTCATTGCCAAAGACCTTGCCGAGGCAGCCGAATTCATCATACGCCAAACCCATGCCCGCTAAAATCGCAGTCGTCATTCCCGCCCGTTACGCATCCACCCGCTTTCCCGGAAAACCCCTGTTTCCGCTGGCGGGGAAACCAATGATCCAGCACGTGTGGGAGCGTGCGAGCAAGGCGAAGGGCATTGATCGCGTCATCGTTGCGACGGAGGACGAGCGAATCGAAGCCGCGTGTGAGAGCTTTGGTGCGGAATGCGTTATTACGTCGGAAGCCTGCCGCTCCGGCACCGACCGCGTCGCGGAAGTCGCGAAAAAGCGGCTCAAGGGCTACACGCACGTCATCAATGTTCAGGGCGATGAGCCGCTCGTCGATCCCGGGACCGTCACGAAGTTGGCGAAAGGAATGGCAGCCGACGAGAGCGTGCGCATGATCACATCGGCGAGTGTCTTTGAGCCGAACGACGATGTTCAGAATCCGAATGCTGTGAAGGTCGTCATGGACCGCGCCGGCGATGCGCTTTACTTCAGTCGCTCGCCGTTGCCGTACGTTCGCAACGAGACGAAAGGTCTGCGATTCTTCCGCCATCAGGGCATTTACGGCTACACGATGGAATTGCTGTTCCAGTTCGTAAAATGGAAGCCCACGCTGCTCGAAATGGCCGAATCACTTGAGCAACTGCGTGCGCTTGAGAACGGCGTCAAAATTCGCGTCGTGGAGGTGAAGCACATCAGCCTCGGGGTCGATACGCCCGAGGACGCAAAAGCCGTCGCGCCGCTGCTTGCTGCGCTGCTGAAGAAATAAACTTCCGTGGCTGCGCAATCTGCATCGCCGGGCAGCGGACAGGAGAATGGAGAGCCCAGATTGCATCAATGAGCAATGACCCGGTGAATCCGTACGCGCCTCCGACTGCTGATTTAGCAATCAAACCCGGTGTTGGCGGGCTCTCTCCGAGAGCGGCCATGTTGAAGCATGAGGTGGCGGTTCGGAGCGTGGCGATGGTTTTCAATATCGTTGCGGTGCTCTGTTTGGGTACTGGGATTCTGGCATTGAGGCACGGGTTCTTGAGTGAGGCGGTAGCTGTGGGCGCGGTGATTCTTGGGCCGGTGGCGTTCATTGTGGAATTCGGTCTGCGCCGATTTTCTGCATGGGCGCGGGTTGCAGGTCTGGTGTTTTCGGTCGCTGTAGTGTTCGCGGCTCCGATCCTTTTGCCGGGCGCGTTTTTTGTGGTTCCCACGCTGGCAAACAGGCAGTCGCGGTTCATCTGCTCCAGAGCGTATCGGGAGCTTGTTGCTGCTACGCCGCACTTGAATTTCGCGACTTCCAACGTTCCGCGGTATTTCGTGATGATCATGGGCGCGGTGATTACCGCAATCGCTTGGCACGGTTTTCCTGTCCGGTAGGCACGCAGGCTATTTCGTGGTTGCCGTGCGCGGCTTGCGTGACAATGGTTTTCCTAAATGACACCTCCTCCGGAGTATCCGACACCTTGGCAGAAGAAAGTGATTTGGCGCGCGCTGACTGCGCTTTCGATCGCAGGCATCTTCGCGGTGTCGGTGGGCTTCCTGTACGTGTTCTCGAGGGTGATGGCCTTTATGCAGCCGATTCTCGTGCCATTCGCCATCGCGGGCGTGATGGCTTACTTGCTGGAGCCGGTGGTGGTTCGGCTGGTCGAGTTTGGCACAACGCGGCATCGCGCGGTAACCGGCGTTTTTATAATCACCTCGCTGGTGGTTGCCGGCATGCTGTTCTGGCTTATCCCCGTGGTATCGACGCAGACGGTAAAGCTCGCGAGCAAGGTGCCGGATATCAGCTACAAAGTCCGCCTCGGCGTCGCGAAATTCGCCATCAGTGTTCGCGATCAATACGGTATCAAGCTGCTCCCGGAGGAGATGCTCGTGCTCCCGAAGCCGAGTGCATCGAAGCTCCCGAAGACTGCCGCAGAACAGCCGAAGTCCGACGCCGCACCGTCTGCCCCGACCGAAACGAAGCCCGAGCAACCTGCACCAACCGAGGTCGGAAGTGTTCCGCCCGCTGCGGAGCCTGCGAAGCTCGCGAAGCCGGTCGAACTGTCTGCGCCGGTGGCAAAAGCTGGAACCGCGCAGGAGACGCCGGAGGATATTTTGCACAAGATTGGTTCTGGTGACTGGGTAAGTGACGCGCTTCCTGCTGTGGCGCGCAATGTGTGGACCTTCATCAGTGCGAGTCTCGGCGGCTTCCTTGGTTTCTTCGGATTCCTCCTGTCGCTGGTTATTGTCCCGCTTTACCTGTTCTATTTCCTCACTGAATCGCCGCACATTGCGCGCGGTTGGGCGGCATATGTCCCGTTAAAGAAGAGCGAATTCAAAGACGAGGTCGTTTCGTGCCTCACGGAGATTAACGGCTACCTCATCGCATTTTTCCGCGGCCAACTTATCGTCAGCATCATCAACGGAGTCGCGACCGGCGTCCTGCTTGCGTCGGCAGGTCTCGATTTCGGAATCCTCATCGGCTTCGCGTTGTGTTTCCTCGGAATCATTCCGTATCTAGGCATTTTCATTTGCTGGATCCCGGCGGTGATCATCGCCTCTGTGCAGGGTGGTTCTTGGATGCTTCCCGCCGACGCCGCATGGTGGGCGTTTCCGATGATTGTAACCGGCATTTTCGCAGTCGTGCAGCAGGTGGACGGGCTTTTCATCACGCCAAAGATTGTCGGTGAACGCGTCGGTCTTCATCCGGTCACGGTCATATTCTCGGTTTTCCTGTGGTCGCTGCTGCTCGGTGGTCTGTTGGGTGCGATTCTCGCCGTGCCGCTTACCGCGACTGCCAAGGTCATCCTGAAGCGCTATGTGTGGGATCGCACCATCGGTCTTCCACCGTCATCGATTGCTGAAATATGAACACGAATGCACCTGAAAATTCCGGCCCCGGAAAAAGGAAGCCTGTCGTTGTCAGCGGCGGTTTGAACCGGCGCGATATTCTGCTCGCTGTTGCGATTCTCGTTGGAATTCTGGGTTTCGTCGCGGCTGCTGTTTACTCAACCGGAACGGCGAAGAATCCGAACATGCTGAGCGGGGAAATTCGCGAGAAATACAGGACCGGCGAGCAGATTCGCGACCTGGTGGTCAGCGGCAAGGGTGTTTCCGATAAAGTCGTAAACAGTGGCTGTTACCTCAAAGTTTACGTCGCGAGCGTTGATAAGATTTACAACGTCATGCTCGCGGAGTCCGAATGGGAGACAAAAAGGGTCGGGGATAAAATCGAGTTCCTGCGCCCGGCATCGGAGCGGCAGTAATCTTCATGGACAACGACATTGAACGGACGCTCTTTCACGAGCAAACCATCCTCCGGCGGCTTGATGAACTCGCTGCGGAAATCACCGCCGAATATGAAGGCCGCGACCTGACGGTGATCGCGGTTTTGAACGGCAGCCTGTTTTTCATGGCCGACCTTCTTCGCCGGATACAGCTTCCGCTCAGCCTCGATTGTCTCAGTGTTTCCAGTTACCACGGAGGCACCGAGAGCAGCGGGACCGTGACTTTTGATCAAACGTCACTGCCGGACGTGAATGGGCGGCATGTCCTGATTCTCGACGATATTCTCGATACGGGACGAACGTTGCATGCGATTTGCCGGCGGCTAAACGCGGAAGGGAATCCTGCGAGCATTCGAATTTGCGTTTTGTTGAAGAAAAACAAGGTGCGCGATGAGGAGATGGAGGCGGATTATTCGGGGTTCGAGATTGGTGACGAATTCGTGGTCGGCTACGGACTCGATTATCAGGAGCGCTACCGCAATCTGCCGTATATCGGCGTGCTGAAGCGCGAAGTTTTTGCCAACTCGTAGAAACGAATCACCAGCATGTTCAATTTCCCGCGTCCCGAGTCGTCCCAGTCCAGACAGCCGTTTAGTTCCCGCTCGGCAGCCGATTCTGCGGAATTTGTGGAACTGCAGGCCGAGGTGGAGCGCCTTTATTTCATCACGGAAGCGCTGTGGCGGATTTTGAAGGAAAAGCACGGCTTGGATGACAACGAGTTGGTGAAGCAAATCACGCTCATCGATATCGAGGACGGCAAACTCGATGGCCGCAAGCCAAAGGCGCCGCCGCAGCCGTGCCCGAAATGCAATCGCACTGTCGGACGGCAGCGCATGAAGTGTCTGTTTTGCGGAGAACCGATTGCGCAAAATCCATTCGACCGTTAGCGCAAAGAGCCGAAGGCGGTTGCGAGCGAAAGCAGCGTGTCGTCGCCCGATGGCTCGCTATTTCCACTATATCGAAGTTGCGCTGCCGGTGATGTGAATCTGGACAAGGCGACCGCGGGCGGTAGAGTTCGCGCCCTTTTATTTATGAGCAAAAGCATGCATGTCGCAATCGTAGGAGCCACTGGAGCCGTCGGAATCGAAATGATGAAGACGCTCGAGAAACGCAATTTCCCGGTCGGGAAACTGACGCTTCTCGCATCCGCGCGCTCGGCTGGGAAACCGCTCCCATTCAAGGGCGAGATGATTCCCGTGCAGGAGCTGACGGAGAAATCGTTTGCCGGTGTGGATGTTGCGCTTTTCAGCGCAGGCGGCGGAATCTCGAAGCAGTATGCGCCGTTTGCAACGCAGGCCGGTGCGGTGGTCGTGGACAACTCATCCGCATTTCGGATGGAGGCCGACGTGCCGCTCGTGGTTCCGGAAGTGAACGGCGCCGACATCAAGGCCAATCGCGGAATCATCGCGAACCCGAACTGTTCAACCGCGATTACGCTGATGGCGCTTTGGCCGCTGCATCAGGCTTTCGGAGTGAAGCGCATTTTTGCGTCCACTTATCAAGCGGTGTCGGGAACGGGCGCGCAGGCGATCAAGGAACTTGAGGATCAAGTCGCGGCCATCGCGGCGGGCCAGCCGGTTCCGCGGACGGTTTATCCGCATCAAATCGCGTTCAATGTGCTCCCGCACGTCGATAGTTTCTTGGAAAGCGGTTATACGAAGGAGGAGATGAAAATGCAGAACGAAGGACGGCGCATCATGCACCATCCTTCGTTCAAGGCTTCAGTCACCTGTGTTCGTGTGCCGGTTTATCGTGCGCACTCCATCGCGGTGAGCGCGGAGTTTGAGCGTCCTGTGAGCATCGCCGCTGCGCGCGAGGCGCTGGCTGCGGCCAAAGGCCTCGACATTCTCGACGAGCCGGCGAATGCGAAGTATCCGCTGCCGCTCAACGTTGCCGGTAGCGACAACTGTCAGGTGGGTCGTCTGCGTCTTGACTGTGCGCTCGACAACGGACTCGCGTTTTGGGTCGTTGGCGACCAGTTGCTCAAGGGAGCTGCGTTGAACGCCGTCCAAATCGCGGAGTTGATTTAACCGACGGCGATTTGCCGCGGCTTTGGAGCCTCGGCTTTCGGCAGAAACACGCGGAGTACGCCCGCTTCGGCGCGGGCCTGAATGCGACCGGTGTCGAAACCGCCATCGAGCGAGAAGGAGCGCGCGTAGTCGCTTGAGCGGGACTCGCGATGAAGCGGGCTGCCTTGCTGCGTCTTTGTGCGACGGCCTTTGATGGTGAGCACGTCGTTTTCAACCGTGAGGCTGATTCCGTCGCGCGCCACTCCGGGCATGTCGCATTCGATGATGACTCCGTCTTTCCGGTGAATGACGCTGGATGCGGGACGGATGTTTTTTGCGCAGGATTGTGTGTCGGTATTCATGGTTGAAAATCGGTGGCTGTTTTTGTTTTGGAAATCTTGCCCGGCGGGCGGGAGTTCCACCCGCCGGGGCTTTGAATTACGATACTTTGACCTCGATGGATTTTGGCTTTGCTTCCTCGGCCTTCGGCAGTTCGACATGCAGAACGCCGTCCTTGTATGTCGCGGCGACTTTGTCGGACTTCGCAGTCGGAGGCAGGCTCACGCTGCGTGTGAATTTGCCGTAGTAGCGCTCGGTGCGGTGGACGTTGCCGGTGGTCACGTCCTGCTCGCGTTTGCGCTCACCCGAAACCGTGAGGACGCCGTCCTGGACGGTAACGGAGATGTCCTCCTTCTTCAGTCCGGGCAGTTCGAGGGACACGACGTATTTGTCCTTGTCCTCGAAGGCGTCGAGGGCCGGCAGCCAGTCGCCGAACGACTCCGGCGCACGGTTCGCCGAAGGTTCGAAGAGACGGCTCAGTTGGTCGCGCAGTTGGTAGAAAGGCGACCGATTCAGTTCAGGAATGATTGTGTTTAGTAGGCTCATAAGTTGGTTGTTGTGTTTCTTTGTCGGTTGCCCGACGGCACTGTATGTAGCTTTTCGAATGCCGTGCTTTTCTTTGCGCCTCAGAGGTTCCGTAAATATAACGAGATGAGTAAAATATTTCTATTTTACCTGCCCGCGCATTGTTCATAAAAAGGGACAAAAAGGCGCAGTTCCGCCGTTTTTGTGAATGCGCAATGAGTGTCCGAATGGCACACTTGGCGTCCGGATAGTGCGCTGCGGCAGGCAGTTTCCCATGAACGCTGCGCTCGTCGGTGCTCGAGAGGCGGAGGAGGGGAGTTCTACGACTGCGACTCAAGTCTTTTTGTGAGCGCCAGAACGCGCCAGAGCGGAAGTGCTCCGAAGACTCCGAACGAACAGTCGATGAGCTGCCAGTAAATCGGGATGCCCCGAATCGGACCGGCGGTGAAAGCCAGAATCAGCACGCCCGCGCAGGCGATGAGTCCGGACTGGATAATCCAGACGTTGCGAACCGGATCACGGTATGGACCGATGAAAAAGACGCCGATCACGATATGCGCGAACGCGAGCCAGTCAGTTCCGTATGCCAGCCACGGATACCTCACATTGGTTTCCACGAGCCCATCGCGCACGGTCCGCAGCCACCACTGCAAGCTCCCATTTTCAACACCCGGCGCATCGACGCGGAACCAGTCGCCAAGCATCCGGAGTTCGTTGACGAGTGGAAATGCCGTCACGCCGCTAAGAACGAGGGCGATGATGAAAAATGCGATCCACCGGCGGATTTCGAGCAACTCGCGCGGAGCGCTCACAATTCCTCTCCGGGCAGGCAGTCATTGCGGATGTCCACTTTCGCGCCCACGCCGACGGTGTTGTAAAGGCGGATGATGTCCCGCGAGCGCATCCGCACGCAACCAAAGCTGGCCGGGGTGCCGATGCGCCATTCCTCGGGCGTGCCGTGGATGTAGATGGTTCGCGAGTAGCTGTTGCGATTGCTGGATTCGAGGCCTTTCAGCCAAAGGATTCGGGTGACGATGGGATCGCGTCCCGGAGCGTTGACGGGAACAATTTCGCCGGTGGGGCGCCGGCTCGAGAACTTCATTCCGGACGGCTGGCCGCCGCCGATTTTCTTCGCCACTTCGTGGAGTCCGAGCGGAGTTCCATTGCTCCCGGAGCGTGTGCTGATGCAGAACTTCGATGTGGATACGTCGTAAGTGTGGATGAGTTTTCCCTTCCGGTAGAGCGCCATTTTTTGCTCTGGAATGCTCACGACCATGGTGTGGATGCGGTCTTTCGCGCAGGCCGCGAAGAACAGCGCGAACACGACGGAAATGATGCGAACGACGAAGGACATCGGGGCGCGATCACTACAGGCGCGGCTCAAAAAAGAAAAGTCCCCATTCCTGCCGCCCGTGCTAAGTTTCATGCGTAGTATGAACGAAGTCCTGAAATGAAAACATTGATCTCACTGTGGTTGCTCGCGATTTTTTCGCTCACCGGAATGGCCGCGGACCCCGCGTCTGCACCGGCCGCAGTCGAGGCCGCAAAGCCGGACGAAGCGCCGGTTTATATCTTCCCGTTGAAAGGCCTCGTGGATCCCTCGAACGAAATGTTTTTGCGCCGTGCGCTGAAGGATGCAGAGCGCGACCGGGCCGCCGTTTTTGTGCTCGATATGGATACGCCGGGCGGGTCTGAAAAAGTAACGATGGATATCCTTGAACTGCTGCGAAAGACGACCGTTCCGGTGGTATCTTACGTCAACCCTAGTGCTGGTTCCGCCGGAGCCCTTATTGCCCTCGGGACGAAAAAGATCTTCATGCGGAAGGACGCAGTCATCGGCGCAGCGGCCATAATCGACAGCAGCGGAGCTGACATTGAGAAAACGCTGAAGGAAAAGAAGGACTCATTCAATACCGCCAAAATGCGCGCCGTGGCGGAGGAGAATGGACACAACCCCGACATTGCCGAGGCGTTCATGGTGACCGAAAAGGAGCTGAAGATCGGCGACGTGCTGATTAATCCGAAGGAAACGCTGCTAAGCCTCAACGGCGGGGAGGCGGTGAAAAAATACGACGGCAAGCCGCTGCTCGCCGCGGGGCTCGCGGAAACTGTGGACGAGTTGCTGCGCACGCAGGGTTACAAAGGCGCGGTAATCCGCGTGGAGCCGACAGGATTCGAGAGCGCGGCGTTCTGGCTGACGACGCTTTCGCCGCTGCTCCTTTTGATTGGAATCGTCGGCGGTTACATTGAGATGAAGGCACCGGGATTCGGAATTCCGGGCTTCGTGTCACTCGGAGCGTTTGCGCTCTTTTTCCTCGGCCACTATGTCGCCGCCCTTACCGGATGGGAGGCGACCATCGTTTTTGTCATCGGCGCGATTCTCGTCATTGTGGAGCTTTTCGTGATGCCGGGCGTGGTTCTGCCCGGACTGGTTGGCGCAATCATGCTCTTCGGTTCAATCATATGGGCGATGGTGGATCATTGGCCGTCCCAGCCCGGTTCGCTCGGAGCCGTGGATTTCGAACGGCCGCTTTTCAACTTCCTGATCGCGCTCGGTGGTGCGGCGGTTTTCGCAGCGCTTATTGCAAAGTATCTCCCGCACACGTCGTTTTACCGCCGTTTGGTTCTCGATGGCGCGGCTGAGGAGCATGCTGCGGGCACCGGTGGCGGATTCGTCGCGTCGGTGAAAACCGGTGATGTGGGTATTGCGTCCACGACGTTGCGTCCTGCGGGCAAAGCGATGTTTGGCGAGGAGATGGTGGATGTTGTGAGCGATGGCGAGTTCATCGATTCCGGTGCAAAGGTGCGGGTGCTGCACGTCGAGGGCGTGAAAGTAATTGTCGAACCGGCTTCGTAAGGGCGTGCGGCACGGCGATTGCATGAGTGTTTCGCGCGTTTGACCTCGCAACGGGCACTCGCCACACTCACGCAAACGCATGGAAATCCGAAAAGCAGTCATCACCGCCGCGGGCAAGAGCCAGCGGCAACTCCCGCTTCAATCGCTGGTCGATCGCGACGGGCAGACGAAAAGCGCGCTCTCAATCATCATCGAGGAGGTCCTTCGTGCGGGAATCGAGAGCATCGCCGTGGTGATCAGCCCCGGCGATTCGGGCGCATTTCGCAGCGCTGCCGGCGAGCATGCGTCGCGGCTTACTTTTATCGAACAGCAGCGCCCTCTCGGCTACGCTCATGCGATTCACAGCGCGGCGGAGTTCACGGGAAATGACGCGTTCCTGCTGCTGGTCGGCGATCATCTTTATCTCTCGCACACCGGACAAGGCTGCGCTGCGCAGCTCGTCGCTCTGGCTCGCGCAGAAAAGTGCGCGATTTCCGCAGTGCAAAGCACCCACGAAAGCCAGCTCGCATACTACGGCGCAGTCGGAGGACGCCTCGTAGATGCGACACGCCGACTTTATCAAGTGGACACCGTGCTGGAAAAACCGACGCCGACCGAGGCGGAGCAGAAGATCGACGTACCGGGACTTCGCGCTGGCTACTACCTTTGCTTTTTCGGCATGCACGTCCTCACGCCCGGCGTGCATCGCGTGCTCGCATCACTCTTCAAGGAAAATGCCGGACGCGAGACGACGGTCCATCTCCGCGCAGCGCTCGCGAAGCTCGCTGAGAGCGAGCGTTACCTCGCGGCTGAGCTGGATGGAAGGCGCTACGATTTCGGTGTGAAATACGGACTCCTCACTGCCCAGTTCGCACTCGCGCTCGCAGGAAAGGACCGCGATGAAGTGCTTCGCGGCATGGTGGAATTGCTGGCGACAAACCCGACCCGCCACTGACATGGGAAGCGTTCTCATTCCGCTGATCAACAGTCCCGATGGCGCGGTCCGCGATCTTTCTCTCGACGGCCGCATTGCCGGGCTTTCCGCCGCCGAACTCATCGCCGAGTGTGATGCGCTCGATGTATTTCGCCGAACAGCGCCGAACTTGTACGAGCGCGTGCGCGCACTGTTTTTCCTCGCATCCATTCATCGCTATCACCTTCCAGAACGCATCGCTGGCGATGGGAGCGCGAGCGGACTGATCCCTTTCCATGGCTTCGAGCATCTGCTTGCCCGACGCTTCGAGGAAGCCATCGAAGTCTTTCTCGAAAAGCAGCGCAATGACGGGCCGAGTGATGCGATTTGCAGCGCGCTCTCGGCGGCGTATCATCGGCTGGCATTTCAGACGCTCGCAGACCAGGTGCGGCGTAGCGTGCGCACGGTGCGCGGCAACCAATGGATGTTCCGCATGGGCCATCCAAAGGATCAGCCGCTCCGCTTTCGCTCCGAGTTGCTGTCGCAGGATGCTGCGGGGACGTATCCGATCCTGCGCGAACGCACTCCGGTCCGGATGGACCTCACGCACAGTGCGTGGAGCGACATTTTCTTCCTCGGGATGGATTTTCCCGAAGGCGCGAAGGTGCTGAATATCAGCGTGGACCTCGGCGTTCACAAACGCGACGCCGAGCCGCAGCCGCCTGTTAGTGGATGGCTGCGCGTGATTGATCGGCCGGTTTTGCGGCTGGTGTCCGTGGATCTCGGCGCTGCCGCGGAAATCGAATCGCTGGGCGAAGTTTTCGATTTCGCGAAGGACTATCTCGGTCTGTTGAAGGCCGCCGTGATTGCCAGCGGCGTCGTGCCGCCGGGCATTGAAGGCAGCGGTCAATCGCTCGGGGATCTTCTCGCGCAGATGCTCGGGCCGGGACGAGGAATCGAACTCGTCTCCTCGGTCAACGACATCCCGAAAGGTTCCCGCCTCGCCGTTTCGACCAATCTTCTGGCTGCGCTCATTGCGGTTCTTATGAGAGCCACAGGGCAGGCGGAGTCGCTCACCGGCCCGCTTCGCGAAAGTGAGCGGCGGCTCGTGCTTGCGCGTGCACTGCTCGGGGAATGGATCGGCGGAAGCGGTGGCGGATGGCAGGACAGCGGCGGCGTCTGGCCCGGAATCAAACTCATCGAAGGCGTCGCCGCGTGCGACACGGACCCCGAGTTTGGAATCTCGCGCGGGCGGCTGATGCCGAAGCATCACGTCTTTTCACGCGATGAGATTCCCGATTCCGCGCGGCGGGCTTTGCAGGACAGCCTCGTAGTCGTCCACGGCGGCATGGCGCAAAACGTCGGTCCGATTCTGGAAATGGTCACCGAGAAGTACCTGCTCCGGAGCGCTGCAGAATGGATCGGACGGAAGGAAGCGCTCGGATTTCTCGACGGCATTATCGACGCGCTCAAAGCTGGCGATATCCGCACGGTGGGAAGGCTCACCACGGAGAACTTCCGCGGCCCGATTCAGACAATCATTCCGTGGGCGACGAACTTTTACACGGAGCGTCTGATTGAGCAGGTGAAGGAAGAGTTCGCGGATGATTTCTGGGGCTTCTGGATGCTCGGCGGAATGAGCGGCGGTGGCATGGGATTTATTGTGGCACCGCATCGAAAGGCCGAGCTACAGGATCGCTTGCAGGCGATCATGTCGCAGACAAAGAAAGCGCTCTCGGACAGCCTGCCGTTCGCGATGGAGCCGGTCGTGTATGATTTCCGGATCAACGAGAATGGAACATTCGCCGACATCCTCAACGGCGACGGAGCGCTGATGCCGAAAGGCTATTATCTGCTACTCGCGCCGCAGCTACTGCGTCGTGATCCCAAGGATCTACCTGTTCATATCCGCGCGGAACTGGATCGGTTTGCGAGTGCCTGCCGCACGAAGCCGGAGTTGCGTGGAGTCGTGCAGGAGTTGTTCGACAGCCTGCTCCCGCGCTCGAAGTCCGGTGGCGGCGGCAGTGAGTCGCTCGACGAATTGCTTACCGAGAACGGTTTCGATCCGGAGGCCCACACGTCGATCCGTGCGGACATGAAAGCAGGTCGCATCGGTCTCGCGCAGAATCGTCTCCCAGCGAATACGGTGATTGAAGACGTGAAGCCTGCCGATGTTCTGATGGTCGGCAGCGTAGCCAAATCCGACCCGATCCGAGCAGGACAGGCATCGCTCGCCGCCGGTGAAGTCGCTGTGGTCACGCTTGCGGCTGGCGCGGCTTCGCGATGGACGCAAGGCGCGGGCGTCGTGAAATCGCTGCATCCCTTTTGCAAACTTGGCGGACGTCATCGCACGTTCCTCGAAGTGCATCTCGCGAAATCGCGCAGGACTTCCCGCCTCGCGGGTGCAGCGGTTCCGCACATTTTTACGACGAGTTATCTCACACATGCTCCGCTCTCGCGGTTCCTCGCGGAGGCACGGAACTACGGCTACGAAGGCCCGGTGGTTTTCAGCAAAGGGAAGAGCGTGGGTCTGCGGTTGGTGCCGACTGCGCGCGACCTTCGCTTTGCGTGGGAGGAGATGCCGCAGCAGACGCTCGATGAACAGCAGCAGAAAGTCCGCGATTCATTGCGGGCTGCGCTCATCCGCTGGGCGGAGGCGACGGGCGAGGCGACGGATTATCGCGACAACCTTCCGCTCCAGTGCCTGCATCCGGTCGGGCATTTTTACGAGCTGCCGAACATGCTTCGCAACGGCACGCTCGCCGCGTTGCTGCGCGAACGTTCGCAACTCCGGACGCTGATGATGCACAATATCGACACGACCGGCGCGAATCTCGACCCGGAGATTCTCGGGCTGCATCTCGAAAGCCGGGCGACGCTCAGCTTTGAAGTCATCACCCGCAGGCTCGATGATCGCGGCGGCGGTCTGGCGCGTGTGGACGGACGTCCGCGCCTTGTCGAAGGGCTGGCGATGCCGCGCGAGGAACTGGAGTTCGACCTGACCTATTACAACACGATGACCACGTGGATCGATGTGGACGGATTCCTCCGAGCCCTCGGTCTTACGCGGCAGGATGTCATCGCGGGTGATGATGCAAAAATCACCGCCGCCATCCGCGCGCTCGCGGCGAAGGTGCCGACCTACATCACGCTCAAAGACGTGAAGAAGCGCTGGGGACACGGGCAGGAGGACGTTTTCCCGGTGGCGCAATTCGAGAAGCTTTGGAGCGACCTCACCGCGCTTCCGGAAATCGAAAGTCGCTTCATCGTCGTCCCGCGTCAGCGCGGCCAGCAGCTCAAAGAGCAGGCCCAGCTCGACGGCTGGCTGCGCGACGGCTCGGCGCGATACGTCGAGGAGCTGTGCGACTTCGGCGGCTAGGCCTTCTTGAAAACCATCGCCAACGCCCGCTGTGCAATGTCTGCAACGGGTGCGAGCTTGCCGTTGCCCTGATAGCCGCACGCGAGCTCGCCTTCCACCGGATCGATAAACTCCACGCCGCGCGATTTCAGCATCGCGACATTCGCCTGCGTTGCCGGATGGTCCCACATTTTGCCGTTCATTGCCGGCGCGATCAAAACGGGCGCGAGCGTGGCGAGCGCGATCTCTGTCAGCGGATGCGACGCCATGCCGTGCGCGAGTTCGGCGATGGTGTTTGCGGTGGCGGGTGCGATGAGCAAAAGCGCCGCGCGGTCTGCGAGGTCGATGTGTCCTGGCTTCCAACCATCCTGCGCATTGCGTGCGCCCGTCACGACCGGATTGCGCGACAGCGTTTGCAGCGTGAGCGGCGTGATGAATTGCGCTGCGCTCTCGGTCATCACCACGTGCACTTCCGCGCCGCCTTTGACGAGCAGGCTTGCGAGGTCGGCGGCTTTGTAGGCTGCGATGCTGCCGGTGACTCCGAGGATGATGACGGGTGCGCTCATGGTTTCAGAATCGGAGTTCCAGCCGTGTGCTGCGCATGCGTTCAGCGGTCATGATTGCGCGGAACCGATCGAAGTCCTGCGCGGCGAGACCGCTCACAATCACGTAGCGGTAATTCCTCCACTCGGCCATTTCACCGGCGGCGTTGCCGAGGCGGACAGCGAGTTGCTCCTCCGTCTCCGTGCCGCGGTTTCGCAGGCGGCGTTCCAGTTCCATCATGCTCGGCGGCATGAGGAAAACGTCCACCATCGCTGCGTGGCATTCGCCTTCCGCGTTCTCGCGAATCTGCGCGGCGCCCTGGATATCCACGTCGATCAGGATGTCGTGGCCGGCGGCGAGTCCGTCGAGCACGGTCTCCTTGAGCGTGCCGTAGTAGTTGCCGTGCACCTTCGCGTATTCGAGGAAATCCCCGTTCTCCACGCGTCGCTCAAATTCCGCGACGGACAGAAAATGGTAGTCGCGTCCGTGCTGCTCGCCGGGGCGCGGTTTGCGCGTGGTGCAGGAGACGGAATAGACAAAATCCGGATTGTCGCCGAGCAGTCGCAGGAGCGTGCTTTTTCCTCCGCCGGATGGTGCCGACAGCACAAAGAGAATGCCGTGTCGTTTGCTCATTCGATGTTCTGAATCTGCTCGCGGACTTTCTCCATCTCGGCCTTGCACGCCACGACGAGTTGCGAAATCTCGATGTCGTTCGCCTTGGATCCCATCGTGTTAAATTCGCGCGCGATTTCCTGGCACATGAACTCCAGCGTGCGGCCCACCGGCTCGTTCTTTTTGAGGTGCGCGGCGAATTGCTCGAAGTGGCTGTCGAGGCGCGTGAGCTCCTCGGTGATGTCGCTCTTGTCGGCGAAAACGACGACCTCTTTCACGAGTCGGTCATCATCGATGGGGAGATCGATTCCCGCGCGGTGGATGCGCTCCTGCAGCGTCTGCCGGTATCGCTTCACCACGCCGGGCACGATTTTGCGCACCTTCTTCACCGCCTCGCGAACGAACTTGATCCGCTTCTCCAAATCCTTCGCCAGATTCCGCCCCTCGGCTTCGCGCATCTTCATCAGCTCCGCGAGCGCGCCCTTCAGCGCTGCTTCCACGTGCGGCCACGCCGTGTCGGGCGACGCCTGCTCCTCCGGCGTGCGCAGCACTCCCGGCGCGCGGAGGATGGTCTCAATCGTAATCTCCCCGCCGACTCCGAGCTGCTTTTGCAAATCGGTCATCGCCTTCAAATACGACTTCGCCAGCGTGCGATCGAGCGCCAGGTCCTGCGGCGCCGTCGCGCCTGCGTGAAAACCGATGACCACATTCAGCCGGCCGCGGGTGATCTCCGCGTTGATTGCATCGCGCACGCGCGGCTCCAGTTCGGCGAGTTCGCGGGGCAGATTCACGACCACGTCGGACTGCTTCCGGTTCACGGAATTCAATTCCACCGTGAACTTCGCCCCGTTGTGGACGCTCTGTCCGCGCCCGTATCCAGTCATGCTTTTCATCCTGCCGCGGACGCTACGAATCCCGCGCCACGGGCGCGAGGAAAAGTTCCGGGCCGACTAGCGAAACTTGGGTATGTTCGTCTCGCCGGGCGGCGGTGAGGGAGGGGCGGTCGGTGTGCCGGGCGTGGGGATGTTCACGCGGAAATTCGGCTTTGGCTTGAGGTGGGGGAATTCCGGCTTCGGCGTCGAATGCTTCTCTGGGTTTGCGGGATTTCCCGGCTCGCCCTGCTCGGGAAGCGGCGGAAGCTCCCCAGGACCGAACAGCTCACCAGTCGGCATGACCGGACCGGCAAATTGTCCGCCGCGCCCGTCGCTGGGTGTCACCGTGCGGCCCTGCCATTGCGGCGGGAGGCCCGGATAATTATTCGCATTGCTGCCGCCACCACTGCGGGCGGCGAGCTTTGGCGCAGCCATCGGGATGAGATCCTCCGTGGCCACATAGCCGGTCTGGCCTTCATCCGTCATCACGCGGCTGTATCCGAAGTCGCGCCGCACCATCACCACATGCGTGCCCTGCTTGAGCGAAAAATCCGGCCCGAAGCTCTGCGCGGGGCCGTAGCGAAACATCGGCGTATCCGTGCGAATCTCGTAGTGCCCGGCACCGCCGGTCGGGTCTGTCGAGGCACAACCATGCAGCAGCGCACACGCGAGACCCAGCGCCAGTATTGATTTTTGCCAATTCATCATTTCCTCCACCCTGATGAAATCCGCGCAACTTGCCAAGCCCGGCCCGCAAAAGAAAACGGAACCACGACGAAAGCCGGCCCGGCAGATGTTCATCGGGCGAAAGTGCAACGCCGTCGAGCCTGCCGCGTTTTCAGCCTAAATTGGTCCGCACGGGCGCAGTCGCCTGTGAGCGGCCCTCGGAGTCTTCCGAACTGTCGAGTCGCGAGGTGAAAAGAATAGTCGGCTGTTGCTACCCTTTTGGAACTTGATACCTTCACCGCCCATGAAATCGGTTCTGACTGCTCTCATTTTGTCAACCCTCAGCCTATCTTCATGGGCCGACACAGCGATTTATCGAATCGCATTAAATCAAACTGTCTTCGGCAATGGTTCAGTTCAACGCATTGCTGCGAAAGGTTGGCTTGTGCATGACACGGATAATGGTGCCGTGACATTCGTTTACGGATTCAAGGTTGGCTCGTTGAAGTTCCTTGCAGTTCGGCGTTTCAACGGCCACCGAATCGATACGGTTGAAGGTTCGAAAGGCTCATCACACACGGTCATTTCATTTGCTGCGAACCCGAGCACTGAATATGCGGGCGTCTTAATGGAGTCTCTCCATTTGCGAGGCCGAAACAGCAGTATATCGCTGGGAAGCGACGGTTTGCTGTCTTTACCCCGCGCGTACACGATGAATGCACGAAACGTGGTGAAGAACACCGTTTCGGGTGTGACTGTGTCCGGAGAAACGACAGGAACCGCAACGCTTGACGTGAACGGAAGTAGGGCCAGCAATATTACGGAAAACTACGACGGCGCGGTCGCTCGTTTCACCTCTTACTTCACTGGGCTCGGCTACACTTTAGTCATTCCGCCCCCAGCAAATTGACGTCGAACATCGCGCCGTTCTCCCGTTTCCCAAAAAACAAAACAGGCGCGTGCCGTTTTCCGACACGCGCCCGATTGTTAAACCCCTTATTTATCTACCCTCCCACCTTCACCTCCACCACCGCGCTGCATTGGCCGACTTTGTGGTCGTCCATGATGTAGAAGGCGCGGTATTTCCAGATGGTCACGGTGGCGGGGTGGGGCTCGGTGTCCACGTAGCCGGGTTTGGTGTCCACGGCGAGGAAGACCCAGCCTTTGCCGTCGGCTCGATCGACTTCGATGCGGATGCCCTGGAAGCCGTTCTTTTTCCATGGGATGCGGACTTCGCCGGCGACGACTTTTGCGCCGGTAAGGTCCGGTGCGGAATTGATGAGGTCCGGGCCGGTGATTTCGGCGCCTTCGATGTGGAGGGCGTCGCCGATGGTTTTGGTGTAGTTGCGGTGGGATTTGAGGCGTGCGATAAAGTCGCGGAAGCGCTTTTCCACGCCGGGCGTGACGGGCGATGGGACGGTCGCGGGCTGGCTGGGGAATGCGAGGGAGATGGGTGTATTTGGGTGGGCGATGTCGCCGTAGCGGAGGCTGTTTTTGCCTTCGGTGGATTGTTTGCCTGCGGCGATGAGGCGCTCCTGCTGGGTGAGCAGGAAGCGGAAGTTCACGGCATCGTTGGTGATGGTGGTGATTTCCCCCGGGGTGATTTCGAGGGTGGTGATGTAGGGGGTGTGGTTGTCGCGGACGTGCTCAAGGAGCTCGGCGAATGCGCTGTCGGCATGTGGGACGAAGTCGGATACTGGCATGATGGTGTGTTTTTGTGTGTTTTGTTGTTAGTGCTCTGGGAGAGAGGGAGTTGCGCAATCCTTGGCGCCATGGCCGGATGTTCCGACCATATGGCCAGAAGGCTCGGCCATGTGGTCGGAGGACTCGACCATGAGGTCGGAAGGCGCGACCATGTGGCCGGAAGGCTCGACCATGTGGCCGGAAGGTGCGACCATGTGGTCGGAAGGTGCGACCATGTGGTGGAGAGGCGCGGTGATGTGGTCGGAAGGCACGACCATATGGTGGAAAGGCGCGACCGTGTGGTGCGAAGGCACGGCGGTGCGCTTCGCGCGTGGCGTCGAGTGGAAACTTTTGAAGCAGGTGGGAGCAGGCTTCATGGTTCCGCGATTTACCACCGCGGATTTTTGGCGGCAATGAGAAATTCGGCAGGGTTCGAGCGGATGCTGAAAGGCTGCGAAGTCGCTTGCGACAAGGAGCGGCGACATGGCCTTCGGCTGTCTTACGGCTCTTGTCGCTGTCTAAAACAGAACGCGAAGCGGTAACTGATTATGCGTGGCACGCTGATCAATCAGGCGCTTCGCGCGTTTGGTGGACAGCGGCAGGAATGCCGCCGCTCCTTGGCTCGCTGCGCTCGCAGGGCTGCGCCTCCAGACGGGCATTTCTTTTGGCAGGAGCGCTGCTTTTTTTGCGCTGCGCGCAATGTGTACAAAGCAAAACGTCCAATGACGCACGGGCCATTGGACGTTTTGCTTTTGCGGGCTGCGGGGGGCTTTAGCCGATGTAGTCGCGCGGGTCGGTGACGTGGCCGGTGAGGGCGCTGGCGGCGACGGTGTAGGGCGAGGCG
>SXGQ01583409.1_pt1 | contig 22084 bp, 31 predicted proteins | sample 3178371 | NCBI WGS metagenome assembly SXGQ01 (sample SAMN11356859, study PRJNA531348) | freshwater metagenome | isolation source: freshwater sample F1-20 | place: China: Fuxian Lake, Yuxi | collected 2017-12-25 | reverse complement strand
TGATTGGCCTATAGAAATTTTGATTTAGAGCAGCTTGATCATAAATATCATTGACAACAGATGCACAAAAAGCATATACTACATCAGTGTGTGCACTTGTATTTGCTGTCACAGGCAACAATCTAAATTGGTTAGATAGGCAACACAACATAGGCAACTTTTGAAAGGAAACGACTATGGCATCTTTAGCAGAAATTCGAGCACGACTACAGGCAGCGGAGCAAAAACAAGGTGGGCAATCCACCGGTGGAGACAACTCCATTTATCCACACTGGAACATGGAAGAAGGCCAATCGGCCACACTGCGCTTCCTGCCAGATGGCAACTCCAAAAACACTTTTTTCTGGGCGGAACGTGCAATGATTCGCCTGCCATTTGCTGGCATCAAAGGCGAAATGGAATCCAAACAGGTCATGGTTCAAGTGCCCTGTGTGGAGATGTGGGGCGACGCTTGCCCAATCCTGGCTGAAGTACGCACCTGGTTCAAAGACAAAAGTCTGGAAGAAATGGGTCGCAAGTACTGGAAAAAACGCAGCTACATCTTTCAAGGTTTTGTGCGTGAGAATCCTCTGGCCGACGACAAGACTCCCGATAATCCCATTCGCAGATTTATCATTGGCCCACAGATCTTTACCACCATCAAGGGTGCACTCATGGATCCTGAGCTGGAAGAACTGCCCACCGACACATTGAGGGGACTGGACTTTCGCATCACCAAGGGGTCAAAAGGTGGCTTTGCTGACTACAATGGCAGCAAGTGGGCTCGCAAAGAAAGTGCACTCACAGAAGCCGAACAGGCTGCCATCGAAAAGTATGGCCTGTTTGATCTGTCAACATTCTTGCCCAAGAAGCCCACTGATGTTGAGCTCCGAGTCATCAAAGAAATGTTTGAAGCATCGGTTGACGGCCAACCTTACGACACCGAACGTTGGGGACAATACTTCCGTCCAGCAGGGGTGCAAGCACCTGGGGCCAGCGCTCCGGCTGCAGATCAAACAGCATCTGCACCAGCAAGCAAGGCAGCCCCTGCGGTTCGAGCTGAGGCACAGGAAGATGATCCGCCATTTGATGCTGAGGAACCACAGTCCGCTGCTGCGCCTGTGGTAGCAACCAAACCGTCGGGCAATGCTCAAGATATCTTGGCCATGATCCGTGCTCGTCAAAACAAGCAATAAGCCACACAATGACGCGGCGACGCCGCGTCATTTTGTATGAACATCACTGTTGCATTTGACACTGGTTACAACTTGATCATTGATCTGTTTGACAATGATTTTGTGAAACGCTGGGCTAAACTATTGCGGCATGAATTGGAGTGCAATACTCTGCTTGCAGAAGATACCTACAGCAGTTTTTGTTCAGAATCTCACGCCCGCAAAAGTTTAGAACAGGCCATTGATCAAGTAAATGCCTTTTTAAAAGTGCAATATATTGCACCACCTGTTGAGGCAGATTATTCCAACCCAAACTTTTACAATCAGCTGCATGAAAAGTTTGAAAAACTGACCGGTCCTGATTGGAACAATCCCACAAGATTAGTTACATTGGCTCCAGACCATGTTAGGTTGGCTATACGGCACATCAATCGCTACTGCCATAGACTTGAACACCGACCCTATCGGGTCCGGAATTACATGCGTGTGGAATTCAATACTAGTCAACGCAGGTTGTTAGAGCCTCAAGATATTAAGTTGTTTAAAAAAATAGATCAGCCCAACACAGTAGTGTTGGACTATGCCACATTGGGCAAATCACTGTATGAATGTTTTGAAGATGGTCTTGACGCTGATTATCCAGCAATGAAAATACAAAAACACTACAGTGCAAACTTTATCTTGCAGTTTGAGCCCAGACAATGGAATCCTGCTTTTACGGCTTGGTGTCACGATCAATGCATCAATGATATACCTGCAGTAGAAACAGGGCAACTGCCGTTAGGCAAAATTCGCAATTCAGATTGTTTTGAAGAAGTAAAGAAAACTGCTAAAATACTAACTATCACACTGGAGTAACACACATGGGAAAACCGTTTGACGTATCAAAATTTCGTAAAGAAATAACCAAGAGCATTGATGGATTAAGCATCGGATTCAATGACCCCACAGACTGGGTCTCTACAGGCAACTATGCCTTGAACTATCTTATCTCTGGCGATTTCAATCGTGGCATCCCACTGGGCAAGGTCACTGTGTTTGCTGGAGAGTCTGGGGCAGGTAAAAGCTACATTTGCTCGGGCAACATCATCAAGAACGCACAACAGCAAGGCATCTTTGTGGTGTTGATTGATTCAGAAAATGCTCTTGACGAAGACTGGCTCAAGGCCTTGGGTGTGGATACTTCTGAGAGCAAACTGCTCAAGCTCAGCATGGCCATGATCGATGATGTTGCCAAGACCATCTCCACGTTCATGTCAGACTACAAGGCCTTGGCCGAAGGCGAGCGTCCCAAGGTCATGTTTGTGATTGACTCGCTGGGCATGCTGCTTACACCCACTGACGTGAATCAGTTTGATGCTGGCGAAATGAAGGGTGATCTAGGACGTAAACCCAAAGCTCTCACTGCCTTGGTGCGTAACTGTGTGAACATGTTTGGTTCATACAATGTGGGCCTGGTTTGTACCAACCACACATACGCAAGCCAGGATATGTTTGACCCTGATGATAAAATCTCCGGCGGTCAAGGTTTCATTTACGCCAGCTCAATTGTTGTTGCCATGAAGAAGCTCAAGCTCAAAGAAGACGAGGATGGCAACAAGATTTCTGAAGTCATGGGCATTCGTAGTGCCTGCAAAGTAATGAAAACACGCTATGCCAAACCCTTTGAAGGTGTGCAGGTCAAGATTCCCTATGAAACAGGCATGAATCCATATTCGGGTCTCACAGACTTGGCCGAGAAAAAAGGACTACTCAAAAAAGACGGCAACCGACTGATGTTTGTGACTTCAGACGGCGAAATCATCAAATACTTCCGCAAGGGCTGGGAATCCAACGAAGATGGTTGTTTGGACAAGGTCATGGCTGATTTTCGCAATCAAAAAACTGAGGTAAGTACGGCCGAGGAGGACACAGAATGAGTGCCGAGATTGCAGCAGAAATTTGGGGTGAACTCAAACGCTACATCAATGTGGTAGATAGAGTGGAAGCGGCCGAACAAGTGGTCAATATCATGATTGACAATGACATTGATGTTGATGAAATTCAATCTGCTTTCAAAAGTGATACAGATATAAAACGAGCATTGACTTCATATCTTGACAATGATCGAGATTACTCTGACGAAGAGGAAGAAGAGGCCGAAGACGAAGACTACAACGACTGGGAAAACTGATGTGGTATTCCAGAGTAGTGGCCGACATTGGCTCTATTCCTGACTTCATAGCACACTATGAGCACGAATTGGAACAAGCCAAACGCGACTGCCGCATCGCAGGTGTGGTAGAAAAAAACATTACGGCTCTACCTGGCATCACTGAGTTTCGCTACAATCAGCTGCAAGAAATTGAAGCAGTGTTGAATTATCTCAACATACAGTTGCGCAAGATACGACGCAGACACTTCCAAAAATATCTAGAAGCCTATGCACGAGCCTTGACATCGCGCGATGCCGAAAAGTATGTGGACGGCGAAGACGAAGTCATTGACTACGAAACCATTATCAACGAAGTGGCCTATCTGCGCAATCGTTGGCTGGGTATCATGAAAGGCCTAGACACCAAACAGTGGCAAATGGGTCACATTGTGAGACTGCGCACAGCTGGCATGGAGGACATCACAGTATGAAACTGATTCTTGGCCCGTGTGCCATTGAAAGCTGGACACATGCCCGTATAATGGTAGAACAGATCTTGGAAGCCATAGACGGTATCCCAGTGGATTTCTATTACAAAAGCAGTTTTGACAAGGCCAATCGCAGCAGCATTGCCAGCGGTCGCGGTGTGGGACTAGAACAAGGAGCCGACATTTTGGCTCGCATTCGCGAAGACTATTTTGTTCGCACTCTGACAGATGTGCACGAAACCTGGCAGTGCGAGCGACTGCGTGACGCTGTTGATGTGCTACAGATTCCAGCATTTCTGTGCAGACAAACTGACCTCCTGTTGGCAGCAGCAGCCAATGCGCCCACGGTCAATGTAAAAAAAGGTCAGTTTTTGGCGCCTTGGGATATGAAGAATGTCATAGACAAACTGCCTGATCATGATGTATGGATTACCGAACGTGGCACATCATTTGGCTACAACACCTTGGTAGTGGACTATCGTGGCTTGGTTATCATGCGGCAGTGGGGTCGGCCCGTTATTTTTGACGCCACACACAGTGTGCAACAGCCCGGTGGTCGTGGAACCACATCAGGCGGTCAACGTGAATTTGCTGAACCTCTGGCCCGAGCGGCCATGGCCGTGGGCTGTGACGGACTGTTTATTGAAACACATGATTGCCCAGAAAAGGCCATCAGCGACGGACCCAATCAGATTCCTGTGAGTGAACTGAGATCCATGCTAGATAGTGTACTTAGATATAGACAGGACGCAAAATGATCGCAGGCAAAGTGTGGGGCATGACCGAATTGTTGGAAGCCAATGGAGTACTGGAGTTTCACAGAATCCAGGCGCGCAAAGGCGGTGTGTGCAGCAAGCACAAACATAGGCACAAGTGGAATGGATTTTTTGTTGAACAAGGCTGTTTGCTGATTCGAGTATGGAAAAACAACTACGACTTGGTGGATGAAACTGTGGTCAAAGCTGGTCAGTATGCCAAGGTGGCGCCTGGTGAATACCATCAGTTTGAGGCTTTGGAAGACACAGTGGCCTTTGAACTTTACTGGGCCGAATTTGATCACAGCGACATTGATCGAGAGACCGTGGGTTTTAGCCGGGGCAGCTAACGGCCTATAAATATCCCATAGGAGAATCTATGGGATTCAGCAATTTGATAACCAAAGCTGTGGGCACAGTGGCCAAAGAGTTACTGACCAAATCACGCCCTACAGTGTGTGAACTAGGCAATCAAACTCTCAAAAACAGCAAGGCTCGAGCCGAAGTCTACCATAATCTTGGCATTCAGGCACCGCAGGATCTTGCTACCACACGAGATTGGTATCTCAGTCTGGGCTTTGGCCAGTACCTGGCCATAGATGTCAACACTGAACGCGATGCTGTGGCCATGGATCTTAACCAAGACATTGGCAAACATTATGATTTTCGCCAGCAGTTTGATTTGGTGACCAACAACGGCACTGGCGAACATGTGTTCAATCAATACATGGTATTTCGCAATGCACATAACTTGTGCGTCACTGGTGGCTTCATGATTCATGTGCTGCCCTTTTACCGCTGGGTAGATCACGGATTTTTCAACTACAATCCCAATCTGTTTCCATGCCTGGCCAATCAAAATCACTATGAGTTGCGAGAACTATGGATAGCCAGCAGTGACACACAGTATCTACACAAACTTGATGTGAAGAATCTGGGTCGCAACAAAGGCTGGCGCAGCAAACTCAATCTTGATGCCTGGGAAAGCGATCCCATGGTAGCTGCGGTGTTTCGCAAGGTTCATGACCGGCCGTTTGAGATACCCATACAACATCTCTACGGCGGTGACAATATTTCTGACGATGCCATTGCCCACCGTTATCGATGACAGATCAAGACATCATTGCTGCGGCCAAGCCCTATAGCATGACCGCGGGCAACAACCTGCTGGCCACAGTTCAGGCCGTGCACCGCGTTGATCGAGGAGTCAAAGGTGACATTGTGGAGTGTGGAGTATGGCGTGGTGGACACATTATTGCAGCCATGTTGGCAGCCAGCACGCCTAGAACCTATTGGTTATTTGATACATTTGATGGAATGACCGAACCTGGGCCCAGAGATTTTCGCAAGGGCCACCATGCCACTGACAGTAGCAAGTTCAAGAAAAAAGGCCTCAAACAATGGTGCAGGGCCGAACTAGAAGAAGTGAAAAACAATGTGGAGCAATTTCAGAGACAAGATCAAACTGTGCACTATATAACAGGTCCTGTGCAGCATACTTTGACACAGTCGGCATTGCCTAGCAAAATTGCTGTGTTGAGACTGGACACAGACTTTTACGACAGCACCAAGATTGAACTGGAGGTTCTGTGGCCTCGCCTGGCTCGGGGTGGCATTTTGATTGTGGATGATTTTCACAGTTGGGACGGATGTCGCCAGGCCTGCGAAGAATATTTTGGTGAAAATTTTGTTTATGAATCCATAAACAACAAAAGCATATGGGTGGTCAAGCAATGAATCTAGATGTAACTCAAACAGTGACCAAAGACAATCTAATGCTTGATCCTTGCCCTTATTTCTGTATTCCCAACGCCTTGCCCGAAGCCCTGTATCAACAATTGGTCGATGAGTATCCCCAGTCTCACATGATGCAGGACGGCAAAACACATTTTCAGGCTCGCCGATATCGACAGCATGAATTTGAACCTGGAACCATCACGCCCCTGTGGAAAGAGTTTGTGGGCTATCACAACAGTGTAGAATACAAAAATCGCGTACTGGATCTATTTGAACCGGCCTTGCAAAAATACTATGCAGACTGGTCATCGTCCTGGCGGTCTGCACCAGTTTCACAGCGACATGCTGGAGTCAAAGGATCTGTGCAGTTAGAAGTGCAATTTGTACTCAACGGTATGCAACCGGATACTGTGAGAACTGTGCACCTTGACAACAGTCGTGAATTGTTTGCTGGTCTGTTGTACATGCGTCTGCCCCAAGATGTCAGCACCGGCGGAGATATTCATGTGTATCGCAAAACAGTGGCCACGCCAGAATTTTCAGGCATTAGAGAAGTCTGTAGTCAGCATGTGCAGGCAGCTGGTTCGGTGCCTTATCGAGCCAACTACATGATTTTGTTTTTGAACACAGTGGATACTCTACATGGCGTCACACCTAGAATGAATGCCAACTGTGTGCGACGCTATGTGAACATTGACGCACATCAAGACCGGAAACTTTTTAGACTATGACAATTATCAATGCCAAATATCAGCAACAGATTCAAACCATGCACAGTCATGGCAAGTTCAACAACGGCGCCAAACAGTTCAGTTTGGTACAACCATTTTTAGACCAATATCAACCCACAGATTTACTGGATTTTGGCTGCGGTAAGGGTGCTTTGATTTCGACCATACATGAACATTATCCTGCTATATCAGTCACTGGTTATGATCCTGGCAACCCAGATTTTGCTACTTTACCCAAGCACAGTTTTGATGCTGTGATATCAACTGATGCCATTGAACACATTGAACCCGAGCACCTGGCAGAAACACTGACAGTGATTGATCGCGCTATCAAACGCTGTGGCTTTTTTCGTATTGCCTGCCATCCTGCCAAAAAACATCTACCAGACGGACGCAATGCACATCTCATTGTGGAGCAACCCGAATGGTGGCGTGAAAAAATACTGGCCAACATGTCTGTGGACATTGTATGGGAACGAGTGGTTCCATTTGATCGCAGAGATAAAAACCCTGTGTTGTTTGGCAGTAAATATGACGTTATAATGGTGAAGCAATGAAAATAGTATTGGTAACTGGGGGCTTTGACCCTGTACACTCCGGCCATATTGCTTATTTTAAAGCAGCCCGCGCCTTGGGCGACCAGCTGATTGTTGGCCTCAACAGTGATGAATGGTTGACTCATAAAAAAGGTCGAGCCTTCATGCCTTGGAACGAACGTTTGGCTGTGATCAACAATCTGGCCATGGTGGATGAAGTGTACACTTTTGATGATTCAGATGGATCGGCCAAGGCTTTCATACAGCAGGTCCGAGCACACTATCCTGATGCTGAATTGATATTTGCCAATGGCGGTGACAGAACTGCCAAGAACATTCCTGAGATGGATGTAGACGATCCACGCTGTGAGTTTGTATTTGGTGTGGGTGGTGAGGACAAGAAGAACTCTAGTTCTTGGATACTTGAAGAATGGAAAGCACCAAAAACTGCCAGAGCCTGGGGATATTACCGTGTTTTGCATGAAGTTGGCACCAATACCAAACTCAAAGAACTCACAGTGCTGCCCAAGACTTGCCTAAGCATGCAGCGGCACGATCAACGTGCAGAGTTTTGGTTTGTGGCCCAAGGTGAGGCCACGGTGTACACACTGGATACCAGTACCGACCGAGATCTGCGTGATCAAATGACAGTGCATGAATCCTGCTGGATTGATCGCAACGAGTGGCATCAGTTATGTAACGAAACTGACCAACCATTGAAGTTGATCGAAATACAGTTTGGTGAAAACTGTGTGGAAGCGGACATTGAAAGAAAACCATGACAGCCACGGTGTACATTGGATGGGACAGCCGAGAAACCATCGCAGCTGACGTTTGTGAACTCAGCATTCATCACAATGCTTCGGCACCTGTGGTCACGCACATGCTCAAACAGTTTCAACTGCGCGAGCAAGGAATCTACACCAGGCCTGCGGATCAACAATCCAGCACAGAATTTACTTTTACACGATTCTTGACTCCGCACATCAACAACTATCGCGGCTGGGCAGTTTTTTGTGACTGTGATTTTTTATGGACCAGCGATGTGCATCAGTTGTTGGCCCAAGCCGACGATCGCTATGCTGTGATGGTTGTCAAACACGACTACCGTCCACAGAACTCAGTGAAAATGGATGGCAAGGCTCAATCATACTATCCAAGAAAAAACTGGTCAAGCATGATTCTCTGGAACTGTGAACATCCAGCTAACCGTGCTCTCACACCCGAGTTGGTCAGCTCGGAATCTGGTGCGTATCTACATAGATTTCAATGGCTAGATGACAGCCTCATAGGATCGCTGCAACCTGAATGGAACTGGCTGGTGAATTGGTATCACGAGCCCTGGGATGGTCAGCCCAAGGCCATACACTACACCGAAGGTGGTCCTTGGTTTTCAAACTATCAAAACTGCGAATACAGTGCTGTATGGAAACAATATGAAGCTCGTGTAATAGAAACCTACGTAGATCACTCACTGACCACTGTGACCGATCTTGATTTACCGCCAATCTATCGCAAATTATTTGAGCAAATAACCATGGCCAGGCAAGATCCTTGGCAGCAGTTTGGAAACCGTGTGAGCAAACAGCAAGTGGTTGCCAACTTGCAAAGCTGGTTGGACCAACCGCCTGGTTTGATAGGAATCAGTGAGGAGACAGATTTGAGCAAAAAACAAGTGCAAAAAGGTGCCAAATGGGATGGCGTGGTCAATGCTTTTGTCACAGGCGCTGATGGAGTAATGGCCAGTTGGGAACGAGCCGAAAGTCAAACAGCCCCTATTGCTCTGCGCAGCATTGCCAAGCGCAAAATCATGCAGGCTTGCCTTGAGCAAGGGCGAGATTTTTACTACATCGACACTGGTTATTTTGGCAATCACAAAGTCAAAGACTATCATCGAATCACCAAAAATGCCATGCAGTATCTTGAGCCCACTGAATCGCGGCCCGGTGATAGATTGGAACGTACCAGAGTTCGAGCAAGACCCATGACTCCAGGAAGCAAGATCCTGATTTGTCCGCCCAGTGCCAAGGCCATGAGTTATTGGGGACTAGATGAACAGCAATGGGTACAAGAAACTGTGGACAAGATTAGACAGCACACAGATCGTCCCATTGAAATCAGACTCAAAGGACCCAGAGAACAACGAGCCAGAGTCAACACCATGGAGCAAGCTCTGGCCGCCGATGTACACTGCATGGTCACGTATAATTCAATTGCTGCAGTAGAAAGTCTTATCTACGGCAAACCAGTTTTTGCCCTTGGACCAAACGCGGCTGCACCTCTGGCCAACACAGATCTCAGCAGCATCGAAACACCACTGATTCCTGATTTGGACCAAGTCACTGCTCTCTTGAGATGTTTGGCCTATCATCAATTTACCATTGAAGAAATGACCAATGGTTATGCCTGGGCAGTGGTATCAGGGCAGGCCTAAATGCATGTAGCGGTGTATTTGGCTGCGGTGCCTGCCAAGACCAAAAATCAATTCAAACGTGACTTACTCACAGCCTTTGGCCGCGGCGTGCAACAGGCAGGAGATCAAGTTTCTTTTGTCAATGAACTTCGTACTGTGGATTGCGACCTGGCCGTGATACAGGGCTGGGTAGGCATGAAAAGTGGACCACATCTGGCTCTAAGACAGCAGGTCATTGATCAGCAACGACAGCAAGGCCGTCATGTGTTGATAATTGACAGCAATTTATATGGATTTCTTGCGCCAGAAGATTTTAATCGCTATCAAAGATACAGTCTTGACGGCATTTTTCCAACTACCGGCTATTATTTTGACCGTTGTATTGACACCACGTGCTGGCCGTCTATTGCAGCATCATATGGCTTCATTGAACGAGCCTGGAGAAGTCAGGGCAAGAGAATTTTGATATGTTTGCAGCGAGATGGTGGTTGGAGCATGAATGGCCAAGATGTGCTGTCATGGTTGAGTACTACCATTGCGACCATTAGGCAGCACACTGACATTCCCATTATTGTGCGTGGACACCCTGGCAGCATTGGTATCATACCCAAAGTCAAGGCACAGCACCCTGACATCAAAATCAGTAACGAACCTGACCTGCGACATGATCTTGACAAGGCCTGGGCCACAGTAACCTACAACAGCAGTCCAGGAGTGGCCAGCACACTGTGGGGAGTTCCTGCCTATGTCACTGACCCTTGCCCGCAACACAGCCAGGCTTGGCCAGTGGTCAATACAGATCTTGCCACAATCAATCAACCTGTGTTGCCAGATCGTACAGAATTCTATCACAGACTGGCCCAATGCCACTGGCGCACAGCAGATCTAGCGTCGGGTCAGGCCTGGCGGTTTATGAAAGATAGATTGCCAGTAAGGCACTGATGCATTGAGACCATGATTGCGATCATGATCGTCGGGCAAACTGTGTCCCAATGCTTTGCGCTTGGATCCTTTCATGTGATCCATATACTGTCCCAGTGCTGATGCTATAAATGGATGACCCGGACCCTTGCCAGGCAGTTCGGGACTGAGATTGTGAAAGTACACACCTTGCTGCTGAAATCGTCTACGCAGCTCGTCGAACAAAAAACTGTCATGGTATTCACGCAAGTCAAACAGCCTGTCGTTAACATATAGATCACGCCATTGAGTCATGAAGCTGGTGAGATCAGAGTGACCACGATTGTAGGCGACCCAGCCACATTCAGAATGATATTTTTCTCTGCGGCCCAGATAGCAAGCCAGGCTGCGCGGATCACACACCGTGGCCAAAAAAGATTCTGGCACAGGTGCAAAAGTCTTGGTATCGGCATCCAACCAAATTACCCAGTCTGTGGCCACAGTGGCACAGGCATGAATTACAGCAAACACCTTGTGGCTGAATCTCACAGCATCCCATTTGAAGGCATTGTCTTTAAACGGCACTCCGGTATCTTTGGCCACTAGGCCATTGGCCATGGCATTGTTTTTGTGTCTGTTTTTAAAGGCCACTAGATCTGGACAGGCAGACAGTAAATCCGTTACCTGCACACGATCACTGGGCACACGTGGCACACAGTTTTCTGCGTACACCAACAGGCGTACTGATTTGGGCCAATACTGATCAAAGCTGTCAATCATGGTTTGACCATACTGGGCCAGCCCTGCAGGATGAAATGTTGTTATGATGGTGTATTCCATAGTGGTCCTAGTTTTTGTTCCAGTGTGTCAAGTATTCTGTGAGCAGTGCCGTCTTGCATTTCACTGACATGAAACTGCCCATAGGCAAGACTGGCTGCCCATTGCAGTCTGAGATCTTGATCGGGCCACCATGGGGTGTCAATGACTCCAAGATCTCTATTGGCCACAGGACTGGCAGCATGGCAAGGTGCTAGCACAAAGCTGGGCACGCCCAGCATCACAGCTTCGGTTGCAGCGTTGGAGTTGAATGTTACCAAGGCATGTGCATCCTGCAGAGCTTGAGCCAGACTGTTGTTGATTCGGTTTTTGCGCAGCGGATCTCGTTGGCGAATTTCAATGGGTCTGTCTGTGTGGGATTGGATCACAGCCAGAGTTTGTTCAAGCCATTGCTGCCGATCTATATTGTAAAAAATACAAGGTTTGTCATCGGGCACAGCAATCACAATTTTTGTACCGTGACGTCGTGGTGCCAGTGTTATGCCATGACGATGCCAGCGATCCGGTGGCACAGACATGAGGTCATGATGTTGCAGGTTGTTGGGCACAATTCTGTGCCAGAGTTTCCAGCCATGTGGATTCAGCGCACAGGGTTGATTGCCAAAGTAGCCAGTGTCAATGAATCTAAACGGTCTGCGATCTTGCCAACACTGTTTGATCAACTTGTGTTTCATTATACCACGTATGACCAAGGGTTGATTACCACAGTCATACTGCCAGGACTCCATCACGGTGAACGCAGTGCCAGCGCCCTGTGCCATACGATTTACATACTCGTCTTGGCCCAGCTTGCTGAGATAGATCCATTCTGGCATATTGAAGTGATGATGTGCAATGAAGTAAATATTTAGTGATCAAAAACATAGCCTATTTTCCTTTGCAGTGTGCAAACAATGCACCTCCAGTGATGGCAGCGTTTTTGAAATCTTGTCACTCTGCCAATATTCAACCAGTGCAAGACAGCATGGACGCAGATGCTGCGGTAATATGGAGTGTGCTGTGGCATGGTCGTATGAAAGCCAATCAACGGGTCTACCAACACTATCGGTCTCACAACAGACCAGTGATATGCATTGATATAGGAGCTCTGGATCGCGGGCGCACTTGGAAGATTGCTATCAACAACATCACAGCACAGGGTTTTTATGGCCATGATCAAAATCTTGATTGGGATCGGCCCAAAAAACTGGGCATTGCTCACAGACTTGTCAACAAGGTCAAGCCACAGGTATTGATTGCTGCACAGCATCCTGCCAGCCTACAACTTGAATGCGTGGATCAAATGGTCTGGTTTGATCAGCAGATACAGTCTATTCGCGCAGTCACAGACATGCCCATTGTGCTACGGCAACATCCGCGAGGTAAGGTCGACCTTGCCAGAATGTCGCACAAGGTTGTGAATCAGCCAACCAAACCAGTGTCAAACACCTATGACAGTTTTGACATTGACTACGCCTATCATGCTGTGATCAATGTCAATTCTGGTCCCGGCATACAGGCAGCCCTGGCCGGTGCCAGGGTAATTGTGCACCACACCAGTTTGGCTGCACCGGTAAGTATACAGGCAGTTGACATCATGCAGCCTGCTGTGGGAGATCGACATCAGTGGGTGGTGGAAATCTGCCATACCGAGTATACCTTGGCCGAAATTGAACAGGGATTATGGTTAAAAAGAATAGGTTACAAGTTGGAACCACAGTAGATTGTGCCTGTGTGATACACAGTGCTGGGTACAATTGGGTGTATGTAGAAAAACTCTACAACATGCTGTGTCGTACCCTGTCGGCCACAGTGCGTTTGCATGTGTACACTGAGCATCATCGATCTGTGCCGCCACACATGATCAAACACTGTCTTGAAGAATGGCCAGGCATAGCAGGTCCCAAACAGTCTTGGTGGTACAAAATGCAGTTGTTTAATCCTGCACATCATCAAGGCAATCTGCTGTACTTTGATCTAGACTGTGTGATGGTTAGAGACATAACCTGGATCACTGAACTGCCGACTGACAAATTTTGGACCATACGTGACTTTAGATATCTGCAAAAAATCAACACAGCTGGCATGAACAGCAGTGTGATGTGGTGGAATGTATCAAAATTTCAAAATGTATGGCATGATTTTGCCAAACTGAATTTGACAGAAACCATAAAAAAATATCATGGAGATCAAGATTATCTCAATGTGGCCATTGATCGTAACGACATGCGATTTATGGATCCAAAACTGATCGAAAGCTATCGTTGGCAGAGCCAAGATGGCGGTTATAACTTTGCTCATAGGCAGGCCATCAAACCCGGTTCGGGTGCACACATCACTGATCACACAGCAGTTTTGGTATTTCATGGTCGTCCAAAACCACATGAGGTGCAGGATCCTTTGATTCAGCAACTCTGGGCCTAGTGGTTGACACATATATTTTGGTGTTCTATAATGCTGACAAGGAGAAATAGTATGCTGTATTTTGCATATGGAATGAACACCGACACTCAAGGCATGGCTTTGAGATGCCCGGGTGCTGTGAGCAAAGGTGCCGCAAGACTGGTTGACCACTGTTTTAGATTTGCACATCACGCTGATGTTGTTGCCTGTGAAAACCACTATGTAGACGGAGTGCTTTGGGAGATTGACCAACAGCACCTAAACAGTTTGGATCGGCTGGAGGGATACCCGTGGTATTATGATCGTCAAAAACTGCCAGTGCAGTATCAAGGGCAAATTGTGCAGGCGCAGTGCTACAGAATGCAACCGGGTGTGAATGATGCGATGCCTGCTCGGCACTATCTTGACTGTTTGCTTCGTGGTTACGCAGAGCATGGTGTGCCAACCAATCAAATTTATCTTTCGTTGCAGGCCATAGAAAAAACTGAAGATTTTGTGTCAACTATTTAAAACACAGTTGTTGCAAAAAAACCACAAAAAACACGCTGATTTTAGCACTTGATGTTGAGGTTGACCAATTAATTGCCATTTGCTATAATAATGGCATAGTAAGCAACAAAGGAGCCAGCAGTGAACTTCGAACAAGCCATTAAAATTGTCCAGCAATATCAGCAAGATTGGGCACTGCCCGGCCTGCTGGAAGCCATGGAGCAGATGCAGGCTTCTTTTGAAGAACTGTTTGACCAAGAACGCCGTGCCTATAGCGTGGTGTTTCGCGAAATGGGCCGGCTGTTTGCACCTGCTTGAGCAGGTTGACCAATAAATTCAGATTTGCTATAATAACATCATAGACAGTAAAGTTCAACGCACAAACAAGGAGCCAACCATGAGTGCAATTCGTGTCGTCAACGGTAACTATCGCGGCATTCCAGTTCAGAACACTGTGTTCGAACTGGTGTCAGGTTTTCAAACAGGTGCCAAAGGCAACTTTGTCACTGTCAAAAATGGCGGTGTCTTTCCCCGGTGCCCCGAAACCATTCGTATCCGTGTTGACAACATTTCTGATATTGAGTATACCGCAGGAGAAGCAGTGAGTCAAGACAACACCGTTAAGTTCAAACAGCCCGAGATCGTTGAGACCGACGAACAGGCCATGGACCGTATCCGTGAGCGTTTTGAGATTCTCACTGAGATGACCAAGGCCTGTGTGAGTGGCGACATTCGTGCCATGATTGTGTCGGGCCCTCCTGGTGTGGGCAAGAGCTTTGGTGTTGAGCAAGAAATTGACAAGGCCTGCTTGTTTGACCAGCTGGCTGGCAAGCGACTGCGCGCCGAGGTTGTGAAAGGTTCGGCAACGCCTATCGGCCTGTACCAGACCTTATACAAATACTCGGACGCCAACTCTGTGGTGGTGTTTGACGACTGTGACTCAATCCTGCTGGACGACGTTGCCTTGAACTTGTTGAAAGGTGCACTGGACTCTGGCAAGAAGCGTAAGATTTCGTGGCTGAGTGAGAGCAGCACTCTGCGTCGCGAAGGCATCCCAGACCAGTTTGAGTTCAAAGGCTCTGTGATTTTTATCACCAATCTCAAGTTTGACACTATGAAGTCGCAGAAACTGCGCGATCACCTTGACGCACTGCAATCGCGCTGTCACTATCTGGACCTGACCTTGGATACCATGCGTGACAAGCTCTTGCGTATCCGGCAAATTGCCAAAGACGGCGTGCTGTTCGCAGACTATGACTTTGAGCCTGCTGTGCAAGATGACATTATTTCGTTTATGGACGAGAACAAGAATCGCCTGCGTGAAGTCAGCCTGCGCATGGCACTGAAGATTGCAGACCTGCGCAAGATGTCAGTGATGAACTGGAAGCGTCTGGCAGAGACCACTTGCATGAAGGCAGCATAAGGTTAGATTTTCCTGGGCATACAAACGGTTGGCTCCGGCCCAGGCTTTACACAGGCACTTCGGTGCCTGTTTTTTTGACCTTTGGTAGCGGAAAGTATATACTGTTACCATGCTTGCTATCACGCTAGGTCAAACCGATCCTATTGTTTTGAATTTCAAAATTCGCTCCACGCCCATTGCACAACTGTGGCTGGAGCGTATGCGCGAACGCCTGGCCTGGAACATGGATCACCCCGACAGGTTCTACGGGTTCGGCACTCCCCAACAAGAGCGTGAACGTGCAGTGGCCGACATTGAGTGTTGCATCGCCACAATCAATCAATGGGATCCAATCATTCATAGACCGTTTGAGTACACACAAGATTGTCTCAATTACTTGCACAATATATTTGAACGTTATCATGGACTGCTGGATCAGCAAACGTCTGCCTACTGGCAAGCCGCGCCCAATGACGTACGAGCTGCCTTGGCTGATTTAAATCTTGCTGTGCATAGATGTGAATCAGTTGCGGCAGGAGCACAGCCAAGATTTGTTTGTACTTGGTTTGGCATGCCTAAAATCCACACCTTAGATCATGAACTACAAAGGATCTATGGTGAAAGCAAAATAAGATTTGGAACTGTATATTTGAACTATTGTGAGATCGGCAAAACAGTAGAAGACCTTGCTTATGACAACGATAAGTACATTGCCGATGATGCATTTCGACCATTCAGTCACTACAGCGCCGATTTCAATGTGCAGTTTTATGAACGTGACTTAAGCCAAATCTATGGTTCGGTACAACACTATATAGAGCAACACCAAGAATTTTTTGTTGCACACAACATTAAAAGTGTGTATAATATCAAGGCACAACCATTACGATTTCCAGTTGCAGATCTAGTTTACACTGGTAATCGTCAAGAATTACTATTTCAAATTGCTCAGCGCCAATTGGTACAGCAAGTAATGTTAGAATGAAACAGGCCACTATTGTAATCCGCGACGAAGTAAACATCAAGATTGAGGGTTTGGATCTTGACATGCGACGTAGATTGGTTACTGCATTCAAGTATGATGTGCCATACGCACGATACTTGCCAGCAGTGAGACTGGGACGATGGGATGGCAAGGTCAGCTATTTCCAACTGGGTGGATCCACATTCACAAACTTGTTGCCAGAAATTTTGCCGTTGCTGGAACAGTATAACTGGGACGTTGAACTAGACGATCGGCGCGACTACTCAGTCTCATTTGAATTTGAACCTGTTACAGAAACCACATGGGCACATAAATCCTGGCCCCAAGGGCATCCTGCTGAAGGTGATCCCATCATGTTGCGTGATTACCAGGTAGAAATTGTCAACAACTTCTTGGCCAGCCCACAGTGCATACAGGAAGTGGCCACAGGCGCAGGCAAGACCATCATGACAGCCACACTGAGTGCGGCAGTGGAACCCTATGGTCGAAGCATTGTGATTGTGCCCAACAAGAGCCTTGTGACTCAAACAGAAAAAGACTATCGCAATGTGGGCCTGGATGTGGGTGTATACTTTGGCGATAGGAAAGAACTGGGTCGCACTCACACCATCTGCACCTGGCAGAGTTTGAATGTGTTGTTGAAAAATACCAAAAATGGCACTGCCGCCGATACCATTCAAGACTTCATTGAGGGTGTGGTATGTGTGATGGTGGATGAAGTGCACATGGCCAAGGCCGACGCACTGAAAACTCTGCTCACAGGCATCATGAGTCGTATACCTATTCGCTGGGGACTCACTGGAACCATACCCAAAGAAAAGTTTGAAAGTCAGGCCTTGTTGGTGAGTCTGGGTCCAGTGATTGGCCGACTCAGTGCCAATGAACTACAACAACAAGGCGTTCTGGCACAGTGTCATGTGAACATTGTGCAATTGCAAGATCATGTGGAATACTCCAACTATCAAAGTGAGCTTAAATATCTGTTGGAAGAGTCAGGCCGACTTGATGCCATGGCCGAACTGATCCAACACGTGAACGAAACAGGCAATACCTTGGTGCTGGTGGATCGAGTGGCCGCAGGCACAGAGTTGGTGGCACGGTTAGGCGACCGAGCAGTGTTTGTGTCAGGCGCAACCAAGGCCAAGGATCGACAGGATGAATACGATGAGGTGGCAGAAAGTTCTGACAAAATCATTGTTGCCACTTATGGTGTGGCTGCTGTGGGTATCAATATTCCCCGTATTTTTAATCTTGTGCTTGTGGAGCCTGGCAAATCTTTTGTGCGAGTCATCCAGTCGATTGGTCGTGGCATTCGCAAGGCTGAAGACAAAGATCATGTGCAGATTTGGGACATAACTTCCACCTGTAAGTTTGCACGTCGACATCTAACCAAACGCAAGGCCTACTACCGAGAAGCCAACTATCCTTTTACACAAGAAAAACTAGAATGGATGACAACGCATAAAATTTGACAATGCGATCCAATCAGTCTATACTACTACAATGCGCATACTTACACTAGACAACACAGCTTATGATCTTGATCATCTTCCTGAAGAAGTAGATGACATGAGATTTTCTATCCTGGACAATGCCAATCCGGCAGAACCTGACTATCACTTCATACCTTTAATTTTTCTGGAAAGTTTCAATGCACCAGCCTTGGTTTTGAGAATTGGAGAGTACACAATCAAGATGCCCATGGACTGGCAGGTCTTGATTGGTGAGCCTGACATGGGCGATTTGGAAGTGCTGCCACTGACATCAATCAATGATCGCGGGTTTAGGGTGTTCCAATTCAATCCTCTAACCAGCTTCCGGCCCAGTTTTCCTGACATTGAAATATTGGATGTGTATCATGAAGTGAGCTGGTACGCCCCCAAGCTCAAAAATGGGCAACTGTTGGCAGTGCCAATCAGCGACGATCCCGAACCTGACTGTGTGTATTTTGTCAAAGACATAAGCCGTAACTGCGAAATTGTAGACTACAACAAGGCATGGTAATGAAATACAGCGAACCCCAAATGTTTGAAACTCTGCGTAGGCTGGCAAGAATTTTTGCCGAAAGCTATCCCGATGACAGCGAAGCAGTAGATCGTTTTTTGCGTTGGGCCCATGAACAGTATGGTTATAAGTATGGGCAGTCTTAGACCAGGTGCAACCTATATCTATGAACATGTGAATGGTGTGACCTACGCCAGAGAACACGGTGCCCCTCCAGGCGATAGATTTGAAGTTGGGCGCACCTTTGATCACCGCACCTGGGACGGTAGGCCCTTGCATGATCACATCAAAGAAGACAAATTGTGGGGCCAAATCCGGCGTGCTTCACGTACCAATCCTGCTTTACAGGATGCTCTGGATCGTGCTATAATGATCTACAAGTTGACCCAAACACATGAGTGACAAGTTAAACATTACCAACGAAATGCGCCAGTTTGACTGCAAGGCCAGATCTTTCTACGACGAACTCACAGACGAAGAACGCAAAAAGTTTTCCAACTATCTCATGATACGCTGGGGATCGTCGGTACAAGGCAGTCGTGAGCTGCAAGAATTCTACGTGATTGCTACCAACGAACGGCTCAACAAGCACTTTTTTTCTGTGGCCAAGCACCCAAAATTACAATGGTTAATGGCCACGTCTGTGAGTCCAGGCATGGGCACCCACAGACATACCTGGATTGCCCCTAAAAAAAAGCAGTCAGGCCTGGGCGCCAAACGCAAAGCGTTGACCAAGATTTATCCTCACTACCGAGAAGATGAAATTGACGTGATGATGAAAATTGTCAGTGAAAAAGAGATTCAACAGTGTTTGAAAGATCTAGGAGACGATGATAAATGACAACCGCAGTGATTGATAGATTGGTGGTCAATGGTGACAGTTACATGCAGGTATATGCTGGTGGCAATGGCCACGTTGACTTGGCTGAAAAATTAAATATATCACGAGCTGCCAGTTTGGCCATGGGAGGCAGTGCCAATTCCAGAATCATCAGGACCACCCTCAAAGACAGTTATATTCATCACAATCAACCAACACTGTATGTATTGGGCATAGCTTTTTTAAGCCGATGGGAACTGCCCATTGTTGAATCGCAGCCCGACAGTTTCGAAGGGCGCTGGACCAATCCTCAAAATCAAGATCTCCGACATCGTTGGCAGCACAATTGGTCTGAACGCGATACGGACAAACTGGTAGACTTGAGATTGCAAAGTGATATCTATAGTTGTGTTGATCGAATTGAAGATTTGATGTTTCAGCTCATGGCCATGATTGATTGTTTGCACAAACGCGGACACCGAGTGTTGTGTTTTCAACAGGCTGACAAAGTGTTTGAAGAATATGTAGACAAGTTGCCCATCAACCTGTTTGCCAGCACACCAGTTTTTGTAGATCAACTGAAATGGCGAGCCGTTGCCTGGCAACACAGTCAAGGTGTGCTGCCTACTACCTTGAAAGAAACCAGATATGAAGTACCAGATGACATGCGTCATCCAGCAGCTGGTCATCATCACATTCTCAATCAACGATTGGTTGATTATATTTGCCAACACAACATTTTGCAATGACTTTTGAGTGCGGTCATTGTGGCCGATCTTTCATGCGCGAGACCACACTGTCTGTGCACATGTGTGAACCCAAGCGCCGCCAACAAGAACGATCAGAGCGTGGTGTCGAACTGGGCTTTCAGGCCTACATTCGATTTTATGAAATTACACAGGGCTCAGCCCGATTGAAAACCTTTGATGATTTTGCAAATTCTGCCTACTATCGTGCTTTTGTAAAATTTGGGCGATACTGTGTAGACACTCGCACAGTGAATCCCAAACAGTTTCTAGAATGGCTGCTCAAACACAACAAGAAAATTGATCGCTGGGCATCAGATCAAATCTACACAGAATATCTCATAGACTACTTGCCGTTAGAAAATGTAGCCGATGCCTTGGCCCGAGCCTTGGAGTTTGGCATAGACTGGGCCCAACAACATCAGGCGCAGCCTCATGACTGTTTGAGGTTTGGCAGTGCACCGGCCATGTGCTATGCAATCACTGCTGGACGTATATCGCCCTGGGTGATCTACAACTGTGAGTCAGGGCAGCAATTTTTGTCTGGCCTATCCAGTGATCAGGTGGCTATGATTTGGCCCTATATTGATTCGGATCGCTGGCAAAAGCGTTTTGCAGACTATCCTGCAGATCAGGCCTATGCCAAAGAAATGTTGATCAAGGCAGGTTGGTAATGGATATTGTGTTTGCAATTCTGGTCATGCTGCAGATCAAGCACTGGTTGTTTGATTTTGTGTATCAGACTGATCAGGAAATCCTGTACAAAGGAACCTACGGCGATTGGCGCGGCATCATGCACAGTGCCAAGCATGGTTTTGCCACTGTTTGTGTGTTGATCATGTGTATGGTAGACCTGCAGTGGGCCTACATTATTGGCGCCATTGATTTTGTGTTGCATTATCACATTGATTGGCTCAAAATGAATTGGGGTTGTGGCAACATGAAAGATCCTAAATTTTGGAATCATCTTGGCCTGGACCAAATGGCTCATCAGCTGTGTTATGTTTTTTATGTTTGGATAATTGTATGATCAAATCAATCAACGCAGGCACAGGCATCACAGTAAGCGGTGCCAGCACAAACTGGCCCAGTTTTTACAACAACACAGCAGCATCGGGCAATACCTTGATAGGTCAGATGCGCTATAACGGCAGCAATCAAACCACAGAAGTCTATGATGGTGCCAGTTGGTTGCCGTTGAACCCTGCATACCCTATCATTGAACTCAGTGGCGAAGTGCAAACCATACTGAACTGGGCCAAGGCCAAAATGGTGGAAGAACTGAGATTGAAACAGTTGGCCACTCAGCATCCCAGCTTGCAAGATGCATTGGATCAGCTTGAGCATGCTCAAGAGCAAGTTCGAATTGTTGAAGCCCTGGTGACCACATGACTTGGTCAGTTTATCAACATTGGGATCCATTGACAGTGTGTGTGGTAGGACAAACTTATCCTCCAGAATACTATCAATGGATAACCATCCCACATGTGCGAAAACTGTTTGAAAAAATTGCCATTGAAACAGAAGAAGACTATCAAAAATTAATAGCCAAGTTACAACAGTTTGGCGTT
>SXGQ01737369.1_pt1 | contig 22095 bp, 23 predicted proteins | sample 3178371 | NCBI WGS metagenome assembly SXGQ01 (sample SAMN11356859, study PRJNA531348) | freshwater metagenome | isolation source: freshwater sample F1-20 | place: China: Fuxian Lake, Yuxi | collected 2017-12-25 | reverse complement strand
TTTTTCAATATCAGTATCAGTGAGAATATCAAATTTATTATATTGGCTGTTATATTCTTCAAAATCTTTTTCTTTTATCCAACGAGTAAGATCTCCCTCTTCATCGTTTATTTTCATCATTTTGTATTTTATATAGGCCTGTTTCTTTTCTTTTTCTATTCTACGTAGAAACGCATAATATATTATTTGAGTAAAATAAGAGAAAGGATTTTTTGATTTCTTTGGATCAAAATTGTGTGCATATAAAATACAATTTTCTATTCCATCTCCTACCATATCTTCTCGAAACGGATAATTCATAAAATTAGGTCTATACGAAAGATGTTCTGCTATTTTAATAAAACATTCTGCAATGTAAGCACAGACTGGTGGATTTTTTTCTCCACAATCTTCAGATTCTCTTATTTGTTTTTTCCAAACAATCATAGCTTTTAAAAATTGATCATTATCTATGTATTGTTTGTTTTTAGAATCTTTATCTTTTTTCATAATAAAGTATACCACTATTTTGAAATATTGCAAGAAATTTCTTGATTTATCTTGACACGTCTGTTACACTTTCTGTGTAGGGTATAAAGAAGTGTTAGAGCTCTAAAGTATTACTTATAGTCATCACTGTTGATGTCCGGATTCCAATCTGATAATTTATTCCCAAAGTCTTTTCTGTGACGCTCATCCCCTGTATAATTTAATTTATTTTTAATTTCTTTAGCAATTTTATTAATATCATTAACGTTAATAATACCAGATTCCATCAAATCTATTAATACTTCAGGGGGAAAAAGCATATTCATTTGAATAAGTGGTCTATTTTTATTACTTTTTCTTTTTCTAGGAGGAAAAGCTTCATTGTATAAATTTATTGGATCTGGTATATCTTTGTATTGATCTTCAGGAGTCATAGACATAGAATCATAAAAATTATTTTCTTCTAATATTGGAGATTCATTACTAAACATATTACTTAATATATCTTCGATAAAATTTCTAATTTCATTATTGTTTAAATCTTTATCTGAAGGAATAATGTCAGTATTTGGATCGGGGATTTTGTCTTTAGGTTTTAGTTTTGGTTGTTTGAGTAAGTCTTTGGTTCTTTTTAACTCTTGTTTATATAATTTTTTAGTTAAAACAGAAGGCTCAAATATATTTACTATATGATTTGTTGGTATGTTTATTTTTTTAATGTCAGATAACACTAACCAATCTTTAATAGTAGACACGTCATATGGTACTCCTAGTACGGGATCTATCATAACGGTGAATCTAATTACGTATGGATTGATTAATTCACATTTTGTTTTTGTTTTAATACCAATATCACTTATTAATTCTTCACCACTTTTAAGTTTTATTAATTGACATTTCATGTTGTTACTTCCAATCTTACTAATCGTTTAAAGTGGACAAATTTCTCTCTAATATATATAAGAATTCGCTCATCCATATGGCGCAGTGCGTGATTACGATATTTCTTCCAATGTAAATCATCACCTATATCATATACGATTACACTTTCTTTATTTGCAGATTTTCTTAGTCCTCTACCTATAGATTGTAGAACTCGTATAACAGATTTAGAGGGTGATGTAAAAATTATATTTTTTATATTTTTAATGTTTATACCAGTGGAACAAGTTCCATAAGAGGCAATTAATAAACAATTTTCTTCGGTGTTGACTATTTGTCTTATTTTTTCTCGGTCGTCTGCTGGGGTGTTTCCGTATATTAGATATATTTTTTTATTAGATTCTTTCGATAACTCTTTATACAACGGAAGGCCATGTTTTTCTACAAAATTAAACAACACAAGAGTATTACCTTTTGTCTTATGAGCTAACATTTTTATAAAATTATTTCTTAATTTATTACTAATCAACCAATCGATTTCATCTTGATATTTTGCCTTTTTAATAGTCTCTATATGAGAAGGTGGATATTGTAGAATAAGACATTCTATTTTGAGTTTGGATAAAAGGTCTTTGTCTATTAGATCGCTGGTGGTGGTAACTGAAAATACACGACCAAAAAGACCTTCTAGTACTAATTTATGCACAAGAGTTCCGTCCAATGTTCCTGTCGTTCCTATTCGATAATAACAGTCTTTCAATTTTGTCATTATTAGACTGAGAGATTTTGCTTTAAATAAATGACATTCGTCACCAAATATACCACCAAATTGATCAAAGTATTCTTCGGGTTGCTTATATATGCTTTGCCATGTTGAAATAATTACACGTTTATCTGAAGTTTTCTCTTGACCGCCATATACTATATGACATTCCTTTTCTATATTGATATCGGAATAATCCTTGAAATCATTTAACATTTGCACAACCAAACCTGTTGTAGGAACAACGAGTAATATTTTTTTCTCTTGTGGAAGAGTATTGAGTAGATACCTAACCAAATAGTAGATTATTAATGATTTTCCACTACCAGTAGGCGATAGGAGTAGTAGTCTTTTATTCTTAATAGATTGTCTGATTGCATATATCTGATGATCATATAACTCTATTGGTTTACCACCAGATTGAACTGGTATCGATTTGATGAAATCGTTAATTTCTTCATCCGTTAAAGAACATATAGTATCTTTTGGAAAATATTCTACCTTATAACTTCTATCACTCGCAAAGCTTAAAAAATGATTTAGAAGGCCTTTGTAGAGATATCCGTTTATTATATTGAATAAATGAATTTCACCGTTCCATAATTTATTTCTGAATGCTGGTGTGAATTGATAATTGGGAACTTTGAAAGTGAAAAAATCACTTATTTCTTTTGCAACACTTCGTTCACAATCTATTTTAATATAAACAGAATTTATATCAATTATGGTTATCATACTGCATTTTCAGAAAAATCTTTTACACCTCTTGAAATTCTTCGGAGTGCGGTGTTTCTAGATAACCCATACTTAATGTTTAAATATCTCGCTGCATCGTTTTTGTCGTTTATTTTGTTTATAATTTGGTAAATATGACCCATAATCTTTCCGTCCCCAATATATGTATAATTATTATACACCTTGAGTAAACTTGATCCAATCTAGTGCGGCACGAATATTCCATATTTTATTGGAAATCAGTTTTACAACTTGTTCTATATAGTTTACTTTTTCTTTTTGTATTAGGCATTTGTTGTACAACAGAATTACTTCTTCGTCACTGTCAATGAATCTATCCAAATCAGTTTTTAATAAATTTAGATCAAATGGAGTCCAATTTAAATTATCTAATTGTTCTTGAGACATTTTTCCAGAATAATATAACCATTTATTCTTATTCAATATTTTGAAATCTGAATCTAATTTTGACGATAAAAGTTTTTCATCCATCAATATACAAAGATATTTATTATGTATTTGAGGAAGTTTTAACGCCTCTACGTCTAATTCGCTAGAATTGATTCGAGTATCTTGTTCAATAAGTTTACGTATTTCATCTATCTTCATATTCATATATTATCATAAAAATAATAAAATACAACTTAAATTGTATTTATTTCATAATGTGTAAAGGAAAATGTAACATTGGCCAAAACAGGATCAGTATCAGTTAAAGTTGAATCAAAATCAACACCACTTAATACAACAGGAAATATATTATAAAATATTACTTTTATTATAGGAACATATGCACTATTCGTTATTAACATATATGCATCTGATACTTTATCTTCTTCTTTTAATAGTTCATTGTGTGAAGTATATATTCCAATAGATTTCATCCACGTGTATATTTCTAACCAATTTTTCATATTTTCGTCAACAATAAACCCAATAGTCATATCCTCTAGAGTATATGCAGTTCCAGGTCTTTTAATAGGTGCTATGCCTGTTGGATTAGATTGTAAAGAAACACCAAAGGATATACTTGGAATGTTTGCTCTTTGACAAAAATAAGTTAAATTTGGACATCGTCTTAAAAAGAAATGAAACCTATTATTTGCTAAATAATTATTGGTATTTGGTATTTCGTTTGGGACTGTAAAGTCAAATGGTATTTCACTCTTTACATAGTCTGGAATATTATTTAAATTTACTGTCATGTGGGTACCTCTGGAGTAAATGTTGGTGCTTTTTTGACACCTGTCGGATTAATAACAACGAATCCTAGTCTATTTTCTTCATCATACAGTGTACCGAATAAGGTCTGGTCCGTAGCATCTACATAACCACTCTCGTCTAAATCTGCTGGACCGTTACTATCTCCCCAATTGTTACGTATAAAGTTAGATATGGGACTAATATCTCCATCCCCTATAATTGCTAACTTTTTTGTAACCGGGTCAGATCCGAATATTTGTAACACACCAGTGACTGTACCAAAGGTTTGATTATCATTCCATTTTATATATTTAGGCGGAACTGACACTCTCCAAATATACCGACCAATCATAGGTCCTTCTAATATTTTCCCCCCACTGATAATGCACCGTTCATACATCTCTTCTAATATCAATCGATCTACAATATCATTATTAAAGGATCCTGATACATCTCCCATTTTATTACATGGTCTTACTCTAGAATTATTTGTTATTGTTCTCCATTGGTTTAGTATTAAATGAAGATCATATAATCCTAAATTTGCTGTAGCTTCAAAATCCCAATAAATAAAGAAATTAACACCGTGCATTAATAAATGCCAAACCAATTCTTTCCAATATAATTTTGTGTATTTATTATAACTCCATACTATATTTAGTGATTCATATTGAGCGGGAGATGTTGCAAATCCGGTAATAAATGGGGTATAGTTTTTATATAAAAACGGGTTGCTTCTGTGTGTAGATCGAATATGTATAAGATTAAAAGTTAAATGTTTGAATGCTAATTCTAAATAAAATTTTTCGGTATTTATTATATTAGACGGAAAGGTTTCTGGATATCTTACAAGAACAGAATCTGTTGGTAAGGTACAACCACTACATCCGATAAGAACATTTCCTTGATTGTAAAATGTTGGTCCTGCAAGATTACCTTGAAATGAATATTTTTCTAAGTCAAACGTAGAACCCTTTATATACCCACTTCTAGTAAACCAAAAATTAATAAAATCTGGGTGATTTGTATTAAACTTACTATCTGACAAATAGTATATTTGACCGCCTATCGATACAGTCGAATTTGTCTTTGGAAGATACGAAGCAAACATAGAGTTTTCTAATAACCCATAATATACAGGCGCATTACTGTTATTTTTTATTACACTAGAACGGGAAGCGTTAGTATAAAAAGCAAGATCATTTCCATTTTTTGTAAACGGAGACTCTAGTTCATTTATCTGATAAGTATTATATTGAATAGATACTATATCTTGAAAAACACTGAGATTAGAGTTGGAACTCAACTCACTAAATATATCCACGTACGATTTTTTGTGATAATTATTCCATGTCGCGACATCTAACATATAATCCAACGAAGGAAATACTATATGATAATACTCATAACCAAAAGGAAGTTCATTGTTTCCTCTATAATTATTAACAATACCATTATATGGAGTCCAGAAACTCGATGGTGATATTTGTTTATGGTCTGCCAAAGTTATACCAGTAAACGGTCGTAGAGAGTCGTCTACACCAAGAGTAATACCACCTCCGAGCAAAGTATTATATTTATTTTTTAAAGCATTAAATGCTTTAGAATAAAAGCCATATAGAGTTAACTCGGGTTCGTCAATATTATTTAATGTTTTCCCCTTAAATCTAATATCATTTATAATAGCAGAAATAAATCTTGCATCACTTTTTATAATTGATGTATTTGAAAATCCAGAACCTAAAGATTCGTGAGCTGTAGCTCCATTATTGTTATATACATGAAAGCCTTTACGAAAATGCCAAGGAAGGTCTGGTTCTTCTAGGTTTGATGTATAATAAGAAAATGATAAATCGTCGAGTTTACATTTGGTAAGAAACGATGCAAGAGAGGTTTTAATATCGTTTGTTGCAATATCGGACCATGGCGTATTATACCGAAGATTATCATACGATGTACCATCTGTAGTGTTTTTATAATAATCATTATAACCCCATCTAGAAGCAAACAAATTACCCCCCTCCCAAGGTCGACCATATACTAATCTTTTATCGATAGGTACTTTCTTTATATTTTTTTCGAAATAATTCCACGAAAATGCGCCTGTTTCTGTAGAATCATAGGTATATCCGTCTCCTGGTGCATTCCAACCATTCCATCCATTATCTGTCGATGGTGGAGCTTGCATAGAAGGACACACAGACAGAAATTTAAACTTATACTCCAGTCCCTCCTCGTTTTCTATCGTGTGTCCAAACGTAGCACCAAAACCCAGTGGCAATTGTCCGGTAACACCTTGACTATAATAATTTCTTGCAGCTTTAGCTCCTTTGAAAAACATATCATTAGGATAATTTGTTGGCCAATGTAGAGCCCACACCTTATAGTCTGTTACTGTTTTAGGATCAGACATTACCGGCATTTGATCATTTTCAAAATTTTCTATTAGGTGAATCTGTATTCTGCCAGAACCAACTGAATTTAGTGTATCAACTGTTGTATCATTTAATATATTCCAATTTATATCATTTCCGCTGATCGTTCTTGATTTTATTTTTGGGAGAATATAATCCTCAAAAGAATTATTAGTTCCATAATATTCTATTTCTGGTAGTTTAATAAAATAAGTCATATTATTAAATTTATATAAATACCATCCATTTTCTATTAATTGTGTAACATTTTGATTCTCATCTACGCTCGTAGTAATAGATTGAGGATCTGTCGGTACAATTAAGTTGTTAATGTTTGATGTATTGGTATATTGATTTTTGATTAAATTATTATATTGAGTTAATTGTGTTATTAGTTGTTCTTGTAGTTCATTTAGTTCTTGAGCTTGTAACGAAGATGCACCACGAAATGTGGTATAGATCATGTTGGCGTAATTAAATTGATTATTATATATCATTTTAAATTATAAATCTGGAATTATAAGGAGGAATACTAAGAGGAGATATAAAGTTTACTACAACAGCTTTGTGTCCTAAATCTACTAAAGGAGGTAAAGATACACCGTCGGCCTCGCATATATTTTTGAGATAATCATAATATAAATATACATGACCACCTCCCTTTGATAACATGTGCAAATATGTTTCGTCATTAGCTGTAGTTGTTACCAATAGAGGAGAACCGCTGTGTCCACTCCAGGTAACATTTTTATAATTTGGATATGTGCTATTTATTTCATAATAAGATTTTACCATCTCTTCATCGTGTTCATGAACATTGTATAAAATAGACTGTCCATTTTCATCTATTTTGTAATATGCCGGCATATAAACATACCCAACAATAAAAGTTCCATTTGGATTTTGTTTCCATATAATAGAACCGGCAGGTATTGTATCTGATTTGACTATTTTGTATGGTTTTATAAAACTAACCTGTTCCTCTGTTAAGGGTACATCGAACTTAAATAAAGTGATATCTCCTTTACTTCCACGTTTATAAGCAGTTTTAAACGTATATGTATTTTCATCTGTACGTAATCTGATAGTAAACATACGATTAGGATCTTCTGGACATTCCCCATTAGTACAGTTTTCACTAACCGGATGAAAATGGGTAGTGGACAGGAAGTGCTTAGCACTTATAACTACACCTGCGGGTATTATATTGTTCCAATTTATATGATTTAATGGAGAATTTATATTATCTTCATTCGATCCGTTAAGGAAAGTCGGCCGCTGATTTAATATGTATCCGTTCCATGGAAATTGACAGATACCTATAGAAGAGCCCCGATTTCTTACGTTTAATCCATTCCAGTTTGGTATTATTCCTCCTGGAGGATCAGTTTTCCAAAGACCCGAATCGTTATATTTTAAAGGATCAGCTTGTTTTCTATCATAGGAAGGTGGCGGAGTACAAGAGGAGCAATCAGCAGAACATTCCTCGAAGTCATCTTGATATGGTTCGTTGTTACTAGGAATAAAACTACTACTTATAAGTGTCATCCCAGACCCGAAAGTATAGATATCATGTTTCGTAGAATTATAATTAATGATATACATATATACTATTTATAAGACAAAAAGAAAAGACGGGGCAGTTTCCTACCCCGTCTCTTGTCAAATATTAACTTAAATTATATCTATTAATTACCGTGAAGGCTAGTAACACGGAAGAGTCTATAGTAGAGATTAGTGTTCTGAGTTAAAGCAGAACTGATCACTCCACGGCCGCGAGCAAATGGATTCTGTGCCATTCCGTAACGAGTCTTGAATCCAATCTTTGGTTGGAATGTATCTTGTCCAACTGCACGAACCATTTGCAACGGAACGTATGGGCAATAGAAGATACCGGCATCATAAGGACTTGCACCCTTATAACCAACACAGGCAAAGTCAACACCCGATGTTGCAAACGGATCAATAAACACTCGCATCTTGTTGTTTAACACACCAGCAAAGATGTTGCCCGTGTCATCTACATTGAGATTAACATTAAGAGCAGGAGAAAGACTAAGGAAACCACCCATTGCGAGTGCCGAGGCAACGTCTGCAGAGCAGATAAGGAAATTTCCTTTACCACGTCGTGTAGATTTTGCAATTTCGTTTGCTTCACGTTCGATTTGGAACATAAGACCACGGAAGCGTTCCGCAGACCATCGTCCGTCAGAATCATCAACAAGATCATATACGCCAGCATTTTCGAGATCAGAGTGTTGAGCTCCAGTCTTTGCTGTGGTATAAACTGTACGAAGAACTTCACGATTGATTTCGTTGAGAATTTCAACCGAGAGTATATTGGCAAGTTCAGATTCTGCATCGAGACCATGCACCGCACGAAGATCTTGTGCAAGTTCTGTTGTGTATTCGGCCTTAAGTGCGCGAGTTTTTGCTTCAACAGAAACTCGTTCGATGGAGAAACCCATTTCTTTGAAGTTTTGTCCACCATCACCTAAAGCTTCACCAGTTCCAGTTAACATAGCACGAAAATCGGTCATAAGATCATTTCGTGTGCCAGTGACTCCAATAGGAGTTACACTAGCACCTGATGCACCTTCAGAAGTAAATCCTAAGCCAGAGAACTTTGCCCATGGCTCATCAAAGTTTGCTTCTGGTCCAGCTTTACTATCGTAGTTTGCTTTCATAGCAAAGATAAGTCCAGTTGGTGCAGTCATTGGCTGGACTGCCGCAACGTCATATGCAACAACGTTAGGCATTGCACGTCGAACAAGACTGATCAGAATTGGATCATATCCTGCAAGGGCTCCAGCTGCAGCAGTGTTTGACACCCCGAACCCACCACCAATGTTATTGGTAGAGACTTCGTTGAGCTGTCCTGCTTGTTCATTCATTGCCCTCTTTTGATTTTCCAAAAGAACTGCAGTGCATCGACGACGATGAATGTCATCGATCTTTGGCATGTCTTTGTGGTCGACAACTGGGGCCCATTTTTCTAAAAGTGTGTCATACGGTGTTGTTTGATTGAAATCCATTATTGATTCTCCTTTGTATTTTATTTATAAGTTTTGATATTTTGATATTTTATTATCTTTTAATGTTTGTTAATTTAAGTTGACGACTGATTGCATTTACATAACCTTCCATTAGTGGAGAAGATATAGTATTTGTGTTATTTGTTGCAGTTTCTGTATCAGTTACTCTACTGTATGTGTTTGTAGAAGAACCTACACCAAAATACGATTCCTTTATGATTTTGACTTTTTCAGCATATTGTTCGATAGATTCGAAATCGATTCCTTCGACTAAATGAGCAAGTTTTTCCATTTCAGTATCTGCAAGATCCTTTGAAATATTAACAAACTGTTCGGTGCATAATTGCGTAGTCAAAGCTGTTCGAAGTTCTATATTCTGTGCAATTGTTTCATTAAGAGTATTTTCTATTTTTTTTTTTTCTTCGAAAAGTTCATCAACAATATCTATTTTTTCTTCAGGCACTTCAATGAAACTGTTTTCAAATAAATCTTTAAGACCATTGATAAAATTTTCTGCAATTTCAGTTCTTAGACCAGACTCAACTTCAAGTTTATTTTCTTGAAGCCATTCTTGTCCAACATAAGACAGATATCCATCAACAGCTTCTGTTAATTCAACCATTCCTTTTTCTATACCAACATTAACACCTTCGGTAATTTCTTCTAAAATAACTTCAAAAGAAGAATCTAAAATTTGTCTTTCAATTATTGCAACTCTTGTATTTACTGCTGTTTCAAAAATTAATTTTGCTTTTTCTTTGAAAGATTCAGTTAACGTTTCTCCATTAAAAAGAGCTTGAAGATAATTTTCTGTTTGAACTTCTTGCTCTTCTTGTTGTGCAACTGCACCATTTGGTCCCCCGAGGAAAGAAGGAGAAGCATTAACTAATCCTTGATTCAATCCACCTTGTGGACGCAGCGATTGCATGTTAATTTGTGCTTGATTTGGTGCAGCAACAGGTTGAGCAAGTTGAACTCCTCGTCCTAAAGCATCTGCATATAATCCTACGTATGGGTCTTGATTTTGTGTATTGTTTTCCAACGATATATCCTCCGTTATTTTAATTATTTATATATTTGAATTTTTTGACATTATAGATTGCGTAAGAATTTATTAAAAAGTAATAGCGTATCTTCTTCTAATTTACGCGATGGAATCTTTTTAATGGTCTTCTTGTATTCATTTACTTCGGATTCTTTAAGAAATCCATTATCCCACACCCATTCTTTTCCTTCTAATATGCCATTAACAAATGCATGTGGTGCAGACGGATCTGCAACAATATCTATTGCAGAAAGCATAAAATCATCCTGAACTTCATTGTGTTCGTTGATTTTCTTTAAAGAACCCATTCCTCTGGTAGAAACACCCAATCGTGCTCCCTCATCAATAAGGCTTTTTACTATGTTACCCATAGGAGTACTTAATATTTTACCCTTTCCATAAACATCATGGCCTTGTTGACGTAGTTCTGTTATCATATGAGATACACGGTCTAGATTAACAGTAGGACCTGCAGGATGATTTAGTTCACCAAATGATCTCTTCTCTGCAACAAGTTCTTTATTATATCGACCACATTCGTTCATTAAAATTTTTGATGGATATTTTCGACCATTTCGATTAACTGTTTCAGCCTGCATCATTATACCTTCAATGAAGTATGACTTTGGTTTACCATCAACAGCCTCTACAATAAGAGGTTTAACAGTTTCAAAAGATTGTTCTGTTATTAAAAACATTATTTGTTTTCAATTGCAGCTTTAACTGCCTTTCGACGATTCTTCAAATAACCGTCAGATTCATTTTCAACACCATCATTGTTAACATCACCATCTTCTTCGCCAACTGAATCTAAATGTCCTTTTTTGTGTGCTTCAAACAATGTTGGAGCATATTCTTGTAATTTTTCTTCAAGAAGAATACCTATCTTTTCATTCATTGCTTCGTGAATTAATTCTTTTGCTGTATTGTATTTTTTTGATATTATTGATTCTATAATTTCTCTCATTGTGTGGTCTCCTGTTTATTTATACATTTTAATATTTCTAGTATTATTTAGTATATTTTGTATAATATTAGAATGATCGAGTAGATTTTTAATTTTGTTATTTTTATATTTTAAATCCATAGTATCTATAAAATTTTTAATCAAAAATGCATCAAATGGTGTTATTATTTTAGTTATTTTATTTTTAAATCGTATCTTTCTATTAGTTTTTCCTCTGGATGTTGTTTTTAAAAATGGATAAAAATCATCATCAAAATATTGAAAAATACCGATATATTCTTTATTTTTGAGGTTCTGATTGGATTCCATTTGCTTGTTCCATTGCTTGTTGTTGCATTGCTTGTTGTGTTTTTTGTTCTCGTTCTATTGCCATTTCTTGATCCATTTGTTGCATTTCTTCGTCGGTTTGATTCAAAATTGTTTTTCTTATGTACTTATCAGAGAAAAACACACCAGACATTTGACTTAAAGTTCCAAGCATTTCTACCTTTTCTTTTAACATGTCATTTTTTATAGATTCATCAAAATATGAATCTTTATTAAAATCAAATCTAATATCTTGGACAATATCTTCCCAATCATTTATAGTCATTATTCCTTTAAGAATACATTGTTTTTTTAACAGATCGGTAAAAAGATAGGCAAATTTTCTTCTCATTCGTTCTATAAATTTAAAGAACTTTACTTCATCTCTAGTAATTTCACTAGATCTTCCCATATTAAAGCCATTTTGTGCATCCAACCGTGAAAGAGGAACATTTAATGCACGAAACAATTTCTTGAGCAGATAGTCAATATCTTCTAGTTGTCCGAGATTTTGACCACCATCCAGGGTTGCAATTTCAGTACCTCTCCCACCATCTCTTCGTGGAATCCAAAAATCCTCTAACATCGAATTGTGATTATAATCGTCCTTAATTGCACCTGTTTTTGGATCGTACGATAATTTATTTCTATATCGCACCATGAGATCTTTCATATATTGTTCTGCTTTTTGCTTTGGTAAATTACCAACATCTATATAAAAAATTCGTCTTTCTGGCGCACGGGACATTCGGTATATAACAACAGCATCTTCGATTTGTCTAAGCATATTCAACGGTCGTATTGCTTTATGTAAATATCCTAACACCTTTTTAGTAGACTGATCGACAACTCCGGAATGCACGTATGTTATACAGTCTGATGATATTTTTAATCCTGTAGATGTTGTTGGAATCAAAGAATCTGGTGTATTGTCTATGTATACATAATGTTCATCAATACTTTTAATAATATATACAGCTTTATCGTTTATAGTTTTTAGTTCTTTTTCTACTTTTCTAACTTTTGTTATTTTAATAGGATCTATAGATCTTAATTCTTTTATTCCACGATCTGGTCTTTCGTTGTCAATTATATTATGAAAATATAATCTACCATCAACATACCATCTTCTAAAATAATCATGACCTTTATTATTAAAGTCTAAAAGTTTTAAAATATTCTTATATTCTTCGTGTAATTTTGATTTAATATTGGGAGAAAGATTTACATTAGTCAGATCTAACTTAATAGAACTTCCATCTGGTTCGAATACAAGAGATTCATTGACGATGTCTTCTATTGCAAGATCTACTTCAGGGTACAGAGACATAGATCTATACTGTTGAATGGATTGGCCGTCATTTGCGTACGCCATTCCACCAAAATCATAGACAGATGCCATGAGTCCACCGGACTCGATAACATACGTTCCATCATAGTTGTCTGGAGCTATAAATGATGGAGAAGAAGACTCGGAACTTGTAATTCCTAATTTTTCTTCTTCTCTATTTCCACCAAACGAAAATCCAAATAATTCAAATGCCATACTATATGTATAAGACTTTTATTATAGCGGTAAATGATAATCGTATGCTATAGTGACTGTGAATTCAGCAAAAGAATCAACCATATCATAACTCAGATCGATAGGACTAATATCTACTGGCCAACAATGTCTTAGTTTAAATCCGTTCTCACCTTGAAGTGATCCAGGTGGATGTCCTTGATTAAAGGCATCATTATACCTTACCTCCCAATCTTCTGCCACATTATATTGCTGTCCATGTTCTACTGCTCCGTCTAATCTATCAATCCATGACTCAAAACTGTTACGTACATTTTCATCAGCGCTATCATATACTGTTATTGCCCATTCTCCGAATTGTCTTTCTCCGGCGAATTTTATCTGTCTACCCTGAAAAGATACAGGAATCATTCCTATTTGTGTTCCAGGAATACTTAGAGCTTTTACATACAATTCAGCATTTTTGCCTAGTGAGCTAAGATCACCGGTTAGCACTTTATATCTATTTGCTCGAACTCCGTCAAACGCGCCTCTAAATTGATCAATATTCATTTTTTTTCTCCTATTAATGTTTATTATTTGTTTGTTAGTGATATGTTGATGTAATTAATACTTCCAGGAATCTTAACACTTATGTCTGCAACAAAAGATTTTGCATCAATTATTTCTTGTGGATTGTTGCTTTCATCGCACACAATCGAGAAATCAGATAACCCACCACCAGCCAGTATTTTATTTAATATCAGTTCGGCTCTAGTAGTAAATTGAAGTCTTGTGTCTATTGTGTTCTTTTCAAACAACACAGCATTAGCAATAACTATTAAAGTAGATTTTATAAAAATAATAGTACGAATAACATTAATTGAAACTAAAGAAGAAGTATCTTTAGCATTTGTAATATCTCCATAGAGTAAAGTACCAGAACCAGGTACGGATATTACAGGATTTACATTAAGATCATAAAGAGCATCTTGAGCAAGAGATGTAAGTTTATTTGCTAGTTTTACAACACCAAGAATTCTACCTCGAGTATTTCCTGCTGGAGAATCCCACACTCTTGGAGTATTAGCCATACATCCAGCAACGTCTGGTGCTAAATGTGTTCGTATAAGAGACGTTCCTTCAGTAGAAGCAACTGAATTCAAATGATATTTATCTCCAGCAACTTGCACCATATATTCGTTATCTGTACTCAGTTGACCTATATTTGCGTCAGACGCAGCATCACCAGTCAGTCCTACATTGACTACTCCCATTACAGGAAATTCTGTAGTCTTTAGTGAATTTGTTATGTCTATAACATCTTGAGAACTCGTTAGTAAAGTCCAGTCAGCACCGGACCACCCTACACTATCTTGATGGTATGATTGAAAAATTATACTATACAATCCGGGTATGGCAAAGTCTGTTGCTGTGGTAACTGGACTCAAAATACCACTACCACCACCAGGGCCTAATGCGCCAGTAAATCCTTTACCTACTATACCGATACGACAAGTTGTTCCATATTGTAGAGCATTTTGAACAGCCCACCAATTTGGTCGAAATTTATTACTAGCACCAATAGTTACATCTGCACCACTAGAACCAGCAAGTGACTGAATTGTATATGTTGTACCGTATGCACCATTCAAAAGTCCGATTGCACCACCATTTGAGAGACCGTTCGATCCCGAAATACCACTCATAATAATATTAGAATAATTGTCATTTGTCAAAGAAACACCTGTTGATTGTTGTACCAGATTTCTAATTCTTGCAAACCAATTAGATGTTGATATTTCTGTGATATATCCGTCTTGTAATTCAGAAGATGTTGCAAGAAGATGCAAATCTGGTGCATAACATGCTATTATAGGTTTTGTTGCTCCGAAAATTAAAGAATCAGCGGGAAGTACAAAGGACTGATCTATGATTTCAAATGTTAATTTTGGTCTACTTCGTGCCATGGGTGAATTCTCCTTGTTGGTCTGTTTGATTTATTTATAATTTTATATATTTTCAGAAGAATTTATTTTGTTTATACAAATCTACCCATTTATTGTTTTTGTCGTCTATTATTAACCACTTATCCTTAGAATTCCAATTTTCTTCAATTTCTACAAAATCGTCATTAACTCCGTCTACAATATACCCAAACGGAAGAAGCTCTTCTTCTATTTTTTTAATATCTTGTTCATACATTTCCAACCGAACATCTGTATTTGTAAGATTTTTAAAAAATTCTTGCCGTGTTGACCACGCAAAAAGAACCAAAGTCATGACTAAATCGTCATTATAACCACTATCCGCACTAAATGATGTATTTGATGCAATAAAAGTGGTAAGTTCTTCGATAATTTCAGCATCTTCTACGATAAGTTTATCATTTTCTATTAAATTCTTTAAAACAGAGCACCCTAGTTTTTTTACAACTTGACTGGTTCTAATTCCTAGTTGTTGAAATTTGCCGCTTCCAAACCCCTCTGTTATAATTTGACCTTTTCTTCCCCTCATGTTACTTTTTATTAAATTTTCATATTCCAAATCTCTGTGTAAAATATCAGCAACTTGACTTCCAATATCATTTAATTCCACCATCACATAAGCATCGTTGTATCGTTTTCCTAAAGAACGTATAATAGAAGGAAACAGTAAAGGAGATACTATATTGTTTTTATATTTTGCTACAATTTTATATGGCATCTGAGTTATATCAATTACAGTAAATGCACTATAATCTTTTCCTTGTCCTCGAGCAACATCTACTACTATGTAATATGTGTGTAGGGGTGTTGTTTCGGTTTCTTTTATAGGATCTACAAATAATGTTAACCCGTCGTTTGTTTTTGATATTGGTTTAACCCAAGTCAATGTATTAAGTTTTTCTGAAGATATAAGAGTATTACTGGAACCTATAAAATCACAAATAAATTCTTCTTGAAACTGTCGTTCGCTAGAATTTCTTATTGTTTCTTTTTTCCATTCTTCATCTCTAAGAGGACCACCTGGATACTTCGGAACTTGATCCCATTTTACTTCGATTGGTATATATTCATTTTGTTTACTTTGGGCACCTTTCCAAAAATGATAAAACATATTCAACCCTTTTGGTGTTGATATCATAGTGACTTTAGTTGTTTGACCAGATGTAATGGTAGGATAGACTGAACTGAAGAATTCTTCTGCAACGTTGGTCGGAACGTGTGCATATTCGTCTAGAACTAAAAAATTATAACTTCCTCCTCGAATTGCACTGGAGGACGTTGCTGCTGCTAACACTCTAGAACCATTTTCTAGTGCAATTGAATATTTGTTCCATTCTTTTATTCCCTGTTGTAACCAAGTAGGAAGATATTCATATGCTAGTTTTAATCTAGCAAGAATATCCTTTGCTGTAGATTGTTTATTTGCAAGTATTGCAACATTCATACTTTGGTTAAATAAAATATAATGTAAAAGATACGATGTAACGGTAGTAGTTTTGCCACTCTGTCGAGGAAGTTTAGCTATAATAAACCGATTATCATGAATTTTATTTATCATCTCTTCCTGATAATCGAAAAGATTAAAGGGAATGAGACCTTTGTCTAACGAAATAACTTTTATGTATTTTTTAATAAAATATACAGGATCGTTTGCACATTTAATATATTCTGTGATTTGCTCTTTTGTGAAGTTCAGAGACTGACCTTCTGGTTTTAAATTAGAGTTTCCAAGATATCCACTTTTTCTTCCCATCAATCTTCCTCTTTTATCACTTTCAGGGGACTTCGTTCTTGGTTTATTAGATTTTGTAACTCAGAAGTAGATCCGACATAGATTGAATTATTTGTTGTATTTTTTATTGTGACTTTTTTAGACTCTGCATCTGTTAATTTGTCATGAATATCAATAAGGTCTTTATTCATATCACTTAAAGTTTTGATCATATTAGTAAGAACTTCATAAGCTCTTGGAGAATCACTTTCGGTTGCAACTTTTAATATTCCGTCAAGTGCATTCATACCTGTATCTATTAGGTTGTGTATGTTTCCACGGGCTGTAGAAAAATCTCCCTGTAGGGTTTCGTTTTTTTCTTTTTTTATTTCTTTTATGTCTTTGTTTGTTAATATAGCTAATGGAGCAGACTCAAAATCTATTCCTAAAGCATTTGATATTTTTAAATCAGATTCTTTCATAATTATCCTGTGTTTCCTGGGGCCCAAGTAATAGAACCAGTATTAATATCTCCTGTGTATCCTATGTCTGTTATAAAATCTAACGACGACATTTCATACAAATTAACATCTACCGTTTCTATTATATTACTGGTATTTGTGTTGATTGGCGAATATATATAACCTTTCATGATAAAAGAAAGAACTGATACTATAGATCTTCTACTGTCGAATGTTCCTTCGTATTCTTCATTTATTTGTGTATCTGTTAATATTATAGGAATATCTACTTTCGGGTAAAGATCGCTCATATTCATAGTAACAGTAAAATCTGGAGTAAAATATGGAACAATTTGTTCTATAATTTGTAAATTATGTTCAGAACTTCTAGAAAAAATATATAACATAAAATTAAAATTATAAGGAGATTCCGAATAACTTGATAAGGTTTTCTCGTCTATAGTTTTTTTTATTGTTTGTAATTTGTTTAATCTTCTTAAAGGATCATATTGTAAGTTGTTTAACTCAAACGCCATTCTAGGCAAAGACATCTGAATATGAGTAGTATCTGTAATACCACTCTCTGATATTATTTTTTGAATAAATTTTTCTTTTGGTCCATAACTCAAAGGTACTCTTGTTTTTTCTATTCCTGTGCTGCGAGTCGATTGTACATACACAGAATTAAAAAGAGACCCAAATCCGATGACATGTTTTCGAATCGTGTTGTTAAAATTACCGTCTAATATTTGATTAAACATCTGTCGATTTCCTTGATTTTCTAATTATTACATTATACCCGTTGGAGATGAGAATAGAAAATTTCTCTGTCCCAGGAACCGCTATTTTTTTGTCTACGCCGTTGGTAAGCCATTTGATTCCCTTTTTAGAATCGGTGACTTTTTGGACGTGAATTGGATTCTTCATAGAATTATTATTTTTCATTTTTGCTATTGTATCTTCTGAGTGTTTTTTTGTTACACATCCAAATCCGACGTTCTGTGATAAGTTTCTTACTATTTTCAGATATTTTCTTTCTTGTTTCTTCTGACCGTGTGTAATTTATAAAAACGTTCGTTTCAGTATTTGCCTTCACTGAATGGGTCTATATCGGTAAAGTCAAATATATTTAACCCAGACGATTGTATTTCATCGTTATCTATTATATTAAGTCCAGTAACTGGATCTTTCGGTGACACTATATTAGACACAGAAGACGATCCCTTAAAGTAATATTCTCCGCCAGAAATTGCACCCTTTATAGTTTGTGTTGCACCATAAGAAATACTTCCACTTATTCCAGTTAAATATAACTGACTCTGTGTGGTCCCCTTGATGAATTGTAAACAAAATGCTGTTGATGTTGCAGTACTCAGAGTTGCACCTACACCAGTAACACCAAGAACTTGGTAAATAATTTCTCCATCTAGTATTCTATTTCCCGTTGGTCCAGATAGTGGATTTAAAGATATAGGCGCCATTATAGCATACGATTTTCGTAAATCTTCTACCTTGTCTATATCTGATATACCAGTATCGATATTTTCACCTTCATATGTAAAGAGCTCAACAACTAAAGTATATGTAGTGAGTCCACCTAACTGATAAAATGGCGCTTCATCTTCAACAAAATTTATTTCAAATAAACTCCCAGATAATGGAAAATATATTAAATCACCTTCTCTTGGTTTTTTAATTTCGTTTCTCTGTGAGTATATTTCATTTTCAAATCTAGTTTTAGATACAATTAAAGTGGTTCTATCTGTTATTTGTATTCCAAATTTTGCTATGATATCTCTATTGCCCTGAAATCTATCATTATCTAACATATACATTTCGATAGGATATCCTTGGGAAAATTTAGACTCGGGGTCTTCGCCAAACAAATTGTCTATAATAAGATAGTCTCTCGGAATATAGATGACATCTCTGCCCATAGCTTTGATGGTTTCAATAGTTAAATCGTTTATTAGCCTCTGTTCTACATTAGAGTCATAACTTTTAAAATATGGATTCGTTGCCATATTTTATCCTATAAAAAAGTCACTTGGCATTTCGTGAGTACTTACTAACTCTTGTTCTATTGTTTGAATTTCTTGAACAGCTTCTCCATATATCTGTGCGCCTTTAGTTGTGATTCCGCCAGGCAGTTGAACTCCATCAAATTTTGACATATTGGCACCCCATTGACGTTTTATAAGAGAAGTTACATATTTTTTAAGTAAACGATCATCATATATTTCTGTGTATATTTCTGGATTAAGTGCAGCATAAGCTTCGATAATGACATATGCACCCGGCATCATGTCTTCCATATATCCATCTATATGAATTTTATTCGAAACTTTATTAAATCTTATAGCTTTTTCCGGAGAAAAGAATTGTTCAATCAAACTGATATATCTCATAGTAGAAGAATACTGAGGTAACCCTAAATTTGCATTAGCTCCTAATCCTCTATTAATTCCAAAATAATCAGTTAATGCCATCTGATATCTTATATCAAACATATTAATATTGGAAAATCCACTGAATCTGAATAGTTTGATAACAGATACAATAGTTGTGCCGTCAGGACCATCACCAGTTATTCCACTTGGAGGCAATAATGTCTCGGTATTTATAGATTTAGTTGATATGTCATTTTCAGTTAAAACATGTTTAAAATAGACTTTTTGGACACCATCAAAGTGTCGTTCAGCAAATAACTCTAAAGCTTCATCTACTCGATCCAGACACTGTTCATAATCGACATTTATTTCAATTACGGGGTAACCCAAGCTTCTTAATGCGTATTTAATAATGCCGTCTTTAGAATTAACATTTCCCATTGAATATCTCCTTGTTTATTTATAAGAAGACATATATAGACTATTATTATACGGTCTTTTCCGGCATAGATACATTTATATGCTTTATTTGATCGTAGTTTAGTTTTTCTATGTATGCACGTCTGGTAACAGGAGAAATTGATTCTTCGGGTAAAGATTCTTTATAATTGGTAAATCCTGGCATTTGTAGCGGACATGCTAATTTTGGGTAATCTAGTTTGCTATATTCCTGATCGAAAGAATTTAACCAGGTTAATTTTTTGTCTCCACACCCACATCCTCCACAGAAAAATCTACCTTCTGTTTCGCTTTTCTTTAGATATTCACAGGGAGGAAGTTGTCCACCAGTATCTTTATTCCCAAAACAACTCAAAACTCTCAGTTGTTTTAGTGGTACTGTTACCTTTTCGTTATTTATTCCTTTCGAAGCAATAGAAGAAATAAAACTTTTTGCCATACCAACACCTTTAACTATACTATTAGCGGGTTCTACTGTTCTGTTTTTAAATTCTGGTTGTTCTATATCATTTTTCATAATAAAAGTATTTTTCCTAGGTCTTGTTGTAGGTCTTGTTGTAGGAGGTTCAATAGGAGTGGATATGGTAACGGGGGGTCGAATATTTTCACACGATTTACCTTCACATTTTTTTTTATCACAACCACATCCCATATTATATTTATAATACTTCTATAGTTCTTATAGCTAAAAATCCATATTGTATATTTGGATTTATAAGAAATAAGTTTCCATATTCTATATTAATTCCATATAAATATTTTTCATTTAAAGGACTGAGGCTTTGTAGTATTGTAGGAGATGGTATACTAAAAACACTAGAAGACGGTATATCAAACTTACGATTTAGTGATTTTTTCATTTTATTTCTAAACTTTATATTTTTTACGTATATGTCTTTTATATAATATAATTCTCCGATAGAAGGAAAATACCAATCTTTGAATATATTATCAAAATTAAGAGAAGGTTGTGTTGAGTTTCCCATTACTAGATTTAACCTACCATTAAAATTTGAAGTATTTTTAATTAATGATTTGTTAGATTTTAGATATTTTGTTTTAAGAGCATTTGGATATATTATCATTGCATATACTGTAGTATCTGATGAAGTTATAGTACTTATACCGTCTTCAAATGATATATTTGATGGACTATAAGTTCCTCCATATACCCCTCCCTGAAAATCAGATCCAATCTGTATACCAGATAAAGATGCTGTAGTTATTTTATCTGCAATCCAAAAATTTGTTTCATATTTATTGAAAGAAGATAAAAGTCCTGAATCACAGGTTACTCCTTTTTGAAAATAACCATCACAACTCTTTTCCTTTTTGTGGGAACAATTTACACTACCATTCTTATCATATGAATAGCAAGCACCCCACGAAACTCCAGATGCGTTTAGGTATGAAATGTCATTAAAAGATAAACTCATACAAATATCCTAATATGATGTATTGTTTTGTTCATTTATATTATTTATATAGGTTAGTAACTACCATATGTTGGCGGAACTACTGTTGGTGGAACTACTGTTGGTGGAACTACTATTACTGGATTTGGTGAAACTGATGATGTTGGATTAGGAACGGTAATTCCTATTTTATTAAAATTTGATACAGTATCTATTACATTAAAAGTAACAGACTCACTCAATGAATCTCCAAAGATTTGTATTGGTTTTGTGATTGGCACAGATCTATTCTCCAATTTCCCAGTACCAGAACTACTAGAACTACTACCACCACCACCACCACCGCCAC
>SXGQ01134958.1_pt1 | contig 22099 bp, 14 predicted proteins | sample 3178371 | NCBI WGS metagenome assembly SXGQ01 (sample SAMN11356859, study PRJNA531348) | freshwater metagenome | isolation source: freshwater sample F1-20 | place: China: Fuxian Lake, Yuxi | collected 2017-12-25 | reverse complement strand
GGTGAACAGGACCATCTCCAATCAACCACAAATCAGCCTTAAGTAAATCCTTATGTCTTTCTAAAATCTCTCCAAGGTGCAACGAACCAATCTCCTCCTCTCCCTCAAAGAAAAATTTGACATTATTATTCAGTTTTATTCTGACCTTCTCCCAAAAAATCAGACAGTGTAGAACTTAAAAATCCGGGCAATTTTCAATAACTTTTAAAACCAGAAAATTGCACATTCAGATACTAATTTGCAAAATCTACTCTTAATAAAATCATATTATAGCCGTCATTTGCAACAAACACTTTATATGACTCATTTGGCATAACTGGATCCGAACCACTACCAATATTATGTATATGGAAATCAATTGTCTCATAATAATTAATTGTAAGTAGATCACGATAACTTGCAGGCGAAGTAAAATTATAAAGTTTAATAATTGGAACCCACGTATCAGTAAAAAAATTTTCATTATTGTAATAGCTTAATGACGTTCCGCCACCTCCAGAAATAGTGCTTGAGTATGTTTTCTTTGTAGCAAACACTTGTATATTTTTAAAACCCGATAATGAAAGAACTTCTACTGATCCAGTTGAAGTATTGAATCTGAATTTTAAATCACGCACTGTGATTACCGAAGCTGTAGTTGCGTCAGTTTTTTTTGAATGACTGACTGCTGAGGAGGAGGAGGAGGAGGATGTAGGAATATTCAACGTATTACCAGAAAGAGTGGCTGCACCAGAACCAGTCGTAGTCAAGGTAATGGGAGCCTGATAATCTGTTCCAGCTACAGCCGCTGTCATTGCGACTGTTCCATTTCCTTTAACTATACCAGTTAGTGTGGCTACGCCTGTACCTCCATTCGTTACTGGTAATATTCCCGTTACTCCCGTTGTAAGAGGTAGCCCAGTTGCATTTGTTAAAACTCCAGAAGCAGGAGTGCCTAAAGCAGGTGTTGTAAGTACTGGACTCGTTAATGTTTTATTGGTCAATGTCTCTGCCCCAGCCAACGTAGACAAGGTTCCAGTAGTAGGTAAGGTAACTGATGTGGTAGCAGTTGATGTTAACGTAGTGGCAAAAGCTCCAGACGTAGTTAAATTGCCCCCCAAGGTGATCGTTTTGCCCGTATTATCCACTCCAGTACCTCCATTAGCGCCAGGTAGTATGCCACTGTAGGCTGTAGCAGTTGTAGAAGGTGTTGTCCAAACTAAAGTTCCACTACCTGTTGTAGATAAAACTTGGCCAGCAGTTCCGTGCGCTTTTGGATAAGTAACAGCATCCGCAGTTAATGTTCCGCTCGTTTTAACATTGGCGATAGAACTATTTCCTAGTTGAATGGTGTTGCTAGCTGCAACTGTAGCGCCATACCCAATCGCAGTAGCATTAGTAAGGGTTGCAGTAGAAACATCTGCATCTGTTCCTATTATTGTATTCTGACTTCCTGATGTCATAGTCTGACCAGCTCGCTTACCTACGCCGACATTATCATTACCTGTTGTATTTATTAAAGACTGATTCCCAATAGATGTGTTTTGGGTTCCTGTTGTTAATGCCATCATTGATTCAGCTCCAATGGAGGTATTCCCAGATCCAGAAGTCAAAGCAGGTAAATTAAAATACCCTACACTTGTATTATTGTCAAATGAGGTTCCACTATACTGCCGCATAGCTCCATAGCCAATAGCAGTGTTTCTAGTACCAGTGCCAGAAGCTAATGCATCAGCACCAACCGCTACGTTTTGATCATTATTCCCAGCACCACGACCAATTTTTACACCGTTAACAGTTATATCACTGCTAAAATTTTTATTTCCAGCAAATGTTTGAGAACTTGTTGTAACAACACCTCTTGCGGTTGCAGAAGCATTAGGCACATTTAAGGTAATTACTGGGGTAGTTGACCCGTTAGCTACTGAAGAACTCAAATCTGTCCCTGCTGTACCTAAAGTCAAAGCAGCAACACTTGTTACCGTACCACTCGTGCTTGAAGAAGCAGCACCAATGGCAGTACGAAAATCTGATGCAGATAAAGCAGATATTGTATTGTCTGCATTTACTCTAGGAAAAGTAATAGCAGATGGATTTGATAGCGTAAAGAAATTACCTCCCACTGTCGTTCCTCCAAGATTTGTTCTCGCTCCCGCCGCCGTAGTAGCACCCGTTCCACCATTGGCAACAGCAACAGTGCCCGTAACGTTGGCTGCACTACCAGCAATGTTACCGGTCACTTTAGAACCCGTTACCATTACAATCTTCGCATCCGTGACTGATTCATCAGCAAGCTTCGCCGTCGTAACATTCGCATCAGCAATCTTTGCTGTCGTGACGCTTGCATCTACAAGCTTTCCGGAAGTGACACTTAGGTCAGCTAGTTTAGTTGAAGTAACAGAGTAATCAGCAAGCTTACTAGTAGTGACTGACTGGTCTGCTAGTTTTAATGTAGTTACTGCTGCATCAGCTAGTTTGATTGTATTAATCGCACTATTTGCAACGGTTGGATTCGGATATGTTCCTGATAAGTCTCCACCAGCACTGCCCCCTGGAGTAGCCACGCCTGCACTCATCGCATAGGGTACACTCACGAGCTGTGTTGTACCTAAATCAACAAAATTGGTACCTGCGTCGGGGTCAACCTCCACTTGTAAAAATTTAGTGCCTACTTGCCAGTTAATCGTGGCTATACTACCTGTGGTAGCGCTAGTGCCAGTACTACCGATTTGTACAGAATACAATCCTCCCCCATTTGTGGTGACAGTCCTAGTCTCTGAATAAACTACCGTACCGCTACTGCTGCCATTTCGTATGCTCAACCGAAGCGTCATTTGACGATTAGGAAGTGCATTGCCAAAGCCGTTACGCGCCACCCCTTGGTAATTGAGGAGCTGGGGAGCCTGGGCTTGGATAGCCGCTTCAAAAACAAATAAGGATAATAATAATGTTAGCAGGTGTTTCATGATTATTGGTAGTTTAATTGTCAGTATAGTTTATCGGGTCTTTATGATTTTAAAGACACCCTGTTTTATAAAATAGCCCCCCGCGTCAGGGAACCCCTTCATAGTTACACGTAGTAAATAATAACCAGAAGGGAGGTAGCCAATATTAAAGCGCTCCGTTTGGCCTGTTCCCTGATAGTTTATAGAACGCCTGAAAATTGTAGCTCCTTTAGTATCCAATAGGCTGAACTCAACAACTCCCTTTACACTTGAAAGCAACTCAAGCGTAAAATCAGTAACCACAGGGTTGGGATAAATTTTGATCTCATCAGGAAACCAAATGCCGTTTGGAGGGACCATCGGATCAATCAGCAGGTAGCCCTGGAGTAAACCATGCGTGACCTGAAAATTACCAGCCGTGTTCGTGGTAATAATCGTAGACTCCCCCACACTCCACTCAAAGAAATAGTTTGGGAAACGTGGACTTGTAGCAGATAGCTTTTTAGTACCCCCTGTTGAATTTAGCGTTGAAGTGAAAATAGATTGAGAGAAAATAGTAGTACAAAATAAGAGCGAAAAAGAAATAAGTAACAGACACTTTAAGTAAGTGGTAATTTTAGACTTGTAAGAAGAAACCATAACAGATTAAAAGTATAAAAACTGCTATGCCAAATTAATGCCGTTAATAAGATGTGGGTAACCTTATTGTTATCCTATGTATTGACCCCCTAAATGACTGGACAGAATTGGATGGAAGATAAATGGCCAATAATTCAATCCGACAATATAATATGTCTTGACTATAGTATTGCAAAAGGAGGAAGCCTGGTGGCATACAGATGGAGTGGTGAGTTACAAGTATCTGCAGATAATTTTGTGGTTATAAATCCATAAAACAGTGCGCAGAAAGTGCACAGAAAAGTGCGCAGTTTTTTCAGTTTTGACAGCGTTTATATCAACATATATTCATTTTGATCAATGCCAAAGTGGTTGAAAATCAAAAAGTTGAGAGATTTGCTTCAATGATCATTTAGAAAAGGCTGCACGCCCCACACCACTTCAAAAAACGATAAACCCTTGTAAATTAAATACTTACAAGGGTTTTCTTTTTAGGGTGCACAGAAAGGTGCACAGATTTTTGGGGTTCCCTGAAATCTTCTCGTTTGACTTATCCATGTTGTAAGATAAGTGAGAGGAAGTGTATATACGAATTTCAATATCTAGTTATAAATCTTGAAGAATACTCCTGTGTTTTTACTCTGTTTGATAGCATCATCTATGATTAATTTTGATGTTGAGTACATCATATTTGTTTCAATGACCTCCCATCTGAAGTCAGTATAATTCGAGTCATTGAAATGATTTTCAATTTCAAATTTTGTTTTTATCAATTCTTTGTCATTTTTAATTACCCCCATACTTGTGGACATCAATTTTTGCAATAACTTCTTATCCAAGGATTTTATAAAATTTTTATGTTGAGTAGTTCTATTATTGAATTTCCATTCTTTATCAAAATTATTTGATATTTCTTTTGCGGAGAATTTTCCAAATGCAAGGCCCTCTAATAGTGAATTTGATGCCAATCGATTTGAGCCGTGTAGTCCAGTATTTGCAACTTCTCCAATTGCATATAAATTCCTCACACTTGTCATACCATTTTCGTTTGAGTCAATACCTCCACATAAATAATGTTGAACAGGAATGACGGGAATAGGTTGAATCAAGGGGTTTATGCCAATACTCATACATTTTTCAAAAATATTTGGAAAGTGGTGTTTCCATTTATCATGTGAAATCATCGTACAGTCAAGTAAAACATGGTCAATCTTTTGAAGAATCATTTCTTTGAAAATACTCATTGTAACAACATCTCTTGGCGCAAGCTCTTCTCTTGTATCATATTTATGCATAAAAGGTTCGCTATGAAGGTTTCTTAGTACTGCTCCCTCTCCTCTTAAAGCTTCTGTTATTAGAAATGATTTTTCTCCGGGGTTGAATAAACCAGTTGGATGAAATTGTATGAATGAGAGATTGGATGTTGTTGCACCCACTGAATGAGCAAGAAATAAACCGTCTCCAGTTGCAATCTCTGCATTGGTGGTATTTTCATATAACATCCCAACTCCACCTGTTGCAATAACTACTTGTGAAGCTACAATTTGATAATTGTTTTCTTTCTTATTGATTAAGCTTATGTGAAAAGCACCATGATCATCAATAATTATATCATGTGCAAGGTGATTTTCAAATATATTGAGTGTATTGGGTAAACTTTTGATCAGCGCTTCCTGTATATTTTTTCCAGTTTCATCTTTATAATGTAAGATTCTGTGATGTGAATGACCACCTTCTTTGGTAACAAGTAATTCTCCTTTTTTATTTTTATCAAAGGAAACCCCCCATCTGATAAGGTCATTGATCAGTTCAGGGGCTGCGTTTACTACTTTTTTGACTATTTCTTTATTGTTCATGAAATTCCCTGCCAGCAACGTGTCCTCTATATGATTTTGGGTGTTGTCTGTGGCTAGGGTGACTCCAGCAATACCTCCCTGGGCCCAATATGTGTTGGTATCCTGCAATTTGCTTTTACATACAAGAGCCATGGTTGGTTTAGCTGATAAGTTCGAAAAAAACTCATGTGAGTAAAGAATATGTGAGAGTCCTGCTATCCCCGACCCAATGACAACTATATCGAATCGATTGGATGATTGGTTCAGCATATTTCAAGCATATTATCAATTGCTTTTTTTGCTCTTAACCGTATATGTTCATGTATTTGTATTTCAGGAGATTCATTTTTCAAAGTCAATAGAATTTTTTCCAATGTATTCATTTTCATATATGGGCACTCGGCACATGCACAAGTATTGTTTTCATTGGAGGGAGCAGGTATGATTATTTTATCTGGAGCTTCCTTTTTCATCTTGTATAGTATACCTGCTTCCGTCGCAACTATGAATTTCAGTTTTTCTGAATTTTTAACATATTCAATGAGGGCTTTGGTTGAACCAATAAATGTTGCTTTTTCAAGAATATTTTCATTGCATTCAGGATGTGCAACCAGTTCGGCATCATCATGGGTTTGAATCAATTGATTCAATTTTTCAATCGAAATATCTACGTGTACCATACATGCACCATCCCATAAGTGTAATTTTCTATTTGTCACTTTTTCAACGTACTTACCAAGATTTTTATCAGGTGCAAAAATGATTTGCTTTTCTTCTGGAATTGCATTCACGATGTCAATTGCATTAGAAGAAGTGCAGATAAAATCACTTTCTGCTTTTATGTCAGCTGTACAATTGATATAGCTAACTACAACTGCATCCGGTATCTGTTTTTTATATTCTATAAATTTCTCAAGAGGTGCAGAATCTGCAAGAGAGCATCCTGCATTCAAATCAGGTATGAGTACTTTAGAATTTGGGTTGAGAATTTTTGCAGTCTCTGCCATAAAATGGACGCCACAAAAAATGATTACTTCAGCATTCGTTTTTTTTGAAAACTGTGCCAATGCAAGACTATCCCCAACGAAATCAGCAATTGCCTGTATCTGTGCATCAACATAATAATGGGCAAGTATAATTGCTTTTTTTTCTTCTTTCAGCTTTATGATTTCCTCTACAATATTCATTTGATTATATTGAGTGAGATATCTATTGATTTGATGTTGTGTGTAAGTTCTCCGATTGATACAAAATCTACACCTGTCATAGCAAAATTTAGAATAGTTTTACTGTTGATTCCTCCTGACGCCTCTAATACTTTTTCTCCGTTGTTGATTTTTACGATTTTCTTGATTTGATCGGGTGACATGTTATCAAGTAATATCCTGTCAATGAAAGGGTGTTGTACAGCTACCTTGAATTCTGACAAGCTTTTTACTTCAACAATTATCTTATATTTTGATTTTATTTTTCTTAATCCAACTTCCAGCTTTTCTAATGTATTTTTTAAGTTACCATTCGCTTCAATATGATTATCCTTAACAAGGATTTCATCGTAAAGTCCCCATCGGTGATTGTGTCCTCCTCCAATTTTAACTGCCATCTTTTCAATAATTCTAAAGTTTGGTGTAGTTTTTCTTGTATCTAAGATTTTCGTTTTTGTAATATCAATCAATTTACCATAATGATTGGTTTTTGTTGCAATTCCACTCATTCTTTGCATGAAGTTTAATACAATTCTTTCAGCCTTTAGAATACTCTTAGCAAATCCGGAGATGTATCCGATTATTGTATCTGCTTTTATAAAATCCCCATCTTTATATTTAAAATCAATTTGTAATGTTTTATCAACGCATTTACATATCAATTTACAAATTGATATTCCTGCAATGATGCAGTCTTGTTTTACAAGAATACATGCAGTTGCTTTTTGTTTATTTGTAATAAGTAAAGAGGTTGTTATATCTCCATTACCTACATCTTCGAGAACAGAGTTTTTGATGATTTTAGCGATCTGCTTTTTTTCATTTGTCATACATAGAAGCTTATCAGGAAGCTGACAATTAGAACAAATATATACCATCTATATAACTAAATATTTTGATGTGTACACATTTGATACTATAAGAAAATGTTGCCATTTCGAACTTAATATTTAGTTCATATTTAATTCATTTTATCTTAATTATTCTTTCATTTTCAGATACATTGACTTGTCTAGTTTTGCGGTCTAATCAAAAGAATTATGAGATCTTTAACAAGTAAAAGTTTCTTTAAATCGTTACTGGTTTTGAGTTTGGTGCTTCCAATACTGTCTCATGCACAAAGGACAATTTCAGGAAAGGTTATTTCTTCAGAAGCTAAACAACCTGTTGTTGGTGCTTCAGTATTGGTAAAAGGCCAGCAAAAAGGAGTTTCAACAAATGCTGAAGGTGAGTTTTTACTCAATGCTACAGCAGGGGATGAGCTGACCATTTCAGGTATCGGTTTTAAAACAATCAATTACAAAATTGTAAACAATGGAGTTCAGTTGATATCGGTTGATGTTGAAGCTTCATCACTGAGCGAAGTTGTGGTTACGGCATTGGGTATCAAAAAGGAGTCTAAAAAAATCGGTTATTCTCTTCAGGAAGTGAAGGGTGCAGATTTGATCAAGGCAAGAGATCCCAATCCCATCAATGGTTTGGTTGGAAAAGTAGCAGGATTGAATATTGGGCAATCTGCAGAAATATTGGGTCGTCCACAGGTATTGTTGAGAGGAATCGGTATCAATTTTTATGTGGTTGACGGGGTACCTATCAATTCAGATACTTGGAACATCAGCCCCGATGACATCGAATCATATTCCGTTTTGAAAGGGCCTACTGCATCCGCTTTGTATGGAAACAGAGCAATCAATGGTGCAATCATTATAAACACCAAGAAAGGCACGAAAGACAAAAGGGGATTTTCTGTTGATTTCAACTCAAGTGCAATGGTTGAGAGTGGATTCAATGCAATTCCCAAAGTACAGGACGAATACGGTCCTGGTGATCATGGACGTTACTCTTTTGTAGACGGTCGTGGGGGCGGATTGAATGACGGTGATTATGATGTTTGGGGTCCAAAATTTGAAGGCCAATTGATAGCGCAATACGACAGCCCTATTGATCCTGTAACTGGTAAACGTGTTCCAACTCCGTGGACTGCCAGAGGAAAAGACAATTTAAAAAGATTTATTCAGCCCGGTTTGCTCAATACTACAAATATTTCTGTAGCGTCAAGCAATGAAAGGTCAGACATCAGATTTTCACTTACTCATACAGGCCAGAAGGGCATTGTGCCAAACACTTCATTGAATTCAGTGAATTTCAACACGTCGATTGGCTACAATTTTAGTTCAAAACTCAGGTTCGATGCCAATGTAAACTTCAACAGACAATTTACACCCAATGTACCTGATGTGCAGTATGGTCCAAACAGCATGATTTACAATGTTATCATTTGGGGTGGTGCTGACTGGAGCATGGATGACATGAAAAATTATTGGCAAAAGGGTAAAGAGGGTGTTCAACAAATTTACGCCGAGTACCAACGTTACAACAACCCCTGGTTCTTGGTCAAGGAGTGGTTGAGGGGTCACTACAAAAACGACTTCTACGGTTATACAACATTATCATACAAATTGAATAAATCAACTGAGTTGGTTGGTCGTTCCTCTGTAACCACATATGACTTGCTTAGAACTGAAAAATTCCCCTTTTCAGCTACTTCTTACGGAAGGGAGGAAGCGAGAGGTGACTATAGGGAGGATGCAAGAAAATTATTTGAAAATAATACTGAAATCTTGTTGAAATATAATAATCAGTTTTTTGGAGGTTTGAATATCTCAGCACTTGCTGGTGCCAATATGAGAACCATGAAGTACAATTCCAGTTTTATTTCAACCAATTATTTAAATGTTCCGGGAATTTATACTTTTTCAAATTCGAGAAATCCTGTTGTTGCATCAAATTTTCAATCGGAATTGAGAGTGGGCAGTGTATATGGTTCAATTGATTTGGGACTTTGGAAATATGCAAACATCAACGCCACAATTCGAACAGACAAATCAAGTTCAATACCTGGATCAAAGCCAGGAACCTATCCTGCGTTGAATGTTAGCTCCGTCTTATCTGATTACATAGATTTGCCTGCAGCCATCAGTTATTTGAAATTCAGAGCAGCATATGCTAATGTAAGAGACGGTGGAACCCAATCATACATAGGCCCATCCTCTTATCCTGTGGGGTATGGCGCAGCATATTCAACTTCATATGATGGCCCTACTTACAATCTGGTCAGCAATGTATATTCCACACCTTTGAATTACAATAACACAACTGCTGCATACTTCACAGATAATTTGTACAATGATATCAAACCTGCATCAAGATCGAATTATGAAGCAGGATTTGAAATTAGATTTTTAAGAAATCGTCTCTCAATTGAGCCCACTGTATTCAAATATGTCGATGGTCCTCAAATTTTCAGAAATCCAATTTCTCAAACTACAGGTTATACAGGACTCTTCATCAATGCAGCAAAATACGCAACCAATGGAGCTGAAGTAGTTGTTTCAGGCAATCCTATTTCAAAAAAGAATTTTTCTTGGGATGTAACATTGAACTGGAGTACTTATCGTCAAACTTATGCTGAATTACCAAACAACGCTGACTCTATTCAAGTTGGTGCATTGTTTGTAAAAAAAGGAGATAGACTGGATATTTATCAGGGTGGAAATTTTGCAAGAACCAGCAATGGTGATTTGATCAATGATGCCGGTGGCAGGCCTATTGTACTTCCAAAAGCACAATTTTTGGGTTATTCGTCACCCGATTGGTCTTGGGCTTTCGTAAATAAATTCCGCTTCAAATCAATTACAGTTACACTTCAATTTGATGGCAGAGTTGGGGGTGTAATGGAAAATTATATACGTAAGCAAACTTTCAGAGGAGGTAGGCATATAGAAACTGTACAAGGTGCCATGGGTGATGCGAGGTACCAGGATTACAAAGGTGTCAAATCATATGTTGGATCTGGTGTTAAAATTGTTTCAGGAACTCCTGTTTATGATCCAATCACCGGAAAATTAACCAATGAGAAGAGCCTGTCTTTTGCTCCAAATGATACAAAGACGTACGTTCAGGATTATATCAGCAGGTATTATGGTCAGAATGGAGGAAACTTGATTGACAAAACATTTGGAAAGCTTCGAGAAGTTACTATTGGATACAATTTACCTCAGAATCTATTGACGAAAACTGTATTTAGAGCAGCAAGCATATCTCTTGTTGGCAGAAATTTATTGTATTTCCAGGAAAAACAAAACAGGGATATTGATTTGGATCAATATGCCGGTTCTCAAAATTCTTCAAGTTTACAAACGCCTACTGTCAGAAGATTCGGTTTGAATCTAAATCTTACATTTTAATTTGAAAAATTCACAAGTATGAAAAAGATATTTTCGCTTATGTTTTTTATAGGAGCGTTGGTTTTCGCTTCTTGTACAAAATCTTATACAGATCTGGAGAAAAATCCCAATAACCCAGAATCTGTTCCTGCATCACTTATTTTGAATGGAATTGAGGTTAGGATTTTTGAAAGACCTTGGGGAACACAAGACAGGTGGAATCAGTTTTCACTTTGTAATTACAATTATTATGGCAACAATGAATACAATTGGAGTGGCGCTTCGATGTATTACACTGTTCTGAAAAATGTTGTCAAAATGGAGGAGGAGACGCAAAAAACAGGTGCATCAGTTGTTAATCCATACAGTGCTATTGGGAAATTTTTGCGTGCTTATCTCTTTTATCAAATGACCATGCGTGTGGGGGATTTGCCTATGACTGAGGCATTAAAAGGCATCGATAATCTTAAGCCAAAGTATGATACTCAGAAAAATATATTTCTTCAGATCAACAAATGGCTGGAAGAGGCAAATGCAGATTTTGCGAGTTTGATCAGTAAATCGGACAATTCTTTGTTGGGTGATTTTTATTATAACAATGATCTGAGAAAATGGCAAAAACTTACCAATACTTTTCGTTTAAGGGTTTTGATTTCTCTCAGCAAAAAAACTGCTGATTCTGATTTAAAAGTAATTTCGGAATTTGCAAAAATATTCAATACACCCGGTACATATCCAGTTTTCACTTCTATGAGTGATAATTTCCAATACACCTACGTCAATCCTTTCAATAAGTACCCTACCAATCCAGATAATTACGGATTCGATGCAACCCGCTACAATACTTCTTCAACATATTTAGGGCTATTGACTGAGTTGAAAGATCCCAGGACTTTCGTGGTTGCTGATCCGGCAGGCTCAAAATTAAAGGCAGGGTTATTACCATCTGACTTTGGAGCATATGTCGGGGCCAGTCCTGCTCAAGATCTTGCAGACATGTCTTCCAAAGCAGGAACCAACAATGGGTCGGCATACGTACCAGGTGAATATTCTTTTAACGGACGAAAAAGGTATTACAGCACGTACACTTCAGAAAATACATTCATTGTAAGTTATCCAGAGATGTGTTTCAATATCGCTGAGGCAATCAATCGCGGATGGGTTACCGGAAGTGCTGAGGACTGGTATAAGAATGGGATCAACGCTTCGATTTCATTTTATGGAATCAAAGATGGTGCAAACGCATTCTCTTATTTAAAGGCAGGTGGAAAAGTAACTGAGGGCGGAGATTATATTTCATACAGTGTGAATTTTACTTTCAACGACTATTACAATCAATCAAGTGTAAAATATGCAGGTAATACTGTTGCAGGATTAGATCAGATATTGAAACAAAAATATCTTGCATTCTTCCAGAATTCAGGTATGGAAGCATATTATAATTTCAGAAGAACAGGAATTCCATCTTTTGCCAAGGGTGGTCCCGGTACAGGCAACAGCGGTTTGATTCCATTGAGGTTTCAGTATCCAGGTACTGAGATCACGACCAATGGTGAAAACCTCAACGCTGCCCTGACCGCACAATTTGGCGGTAAGGATGATATCAATCAAGCAATGTGGGTGATCAAATAAATACAGCTCTCGTTTTTTTCTCATAAGCAGAAATTGCCCCTATATCTATAGGGGCTTTTATTGTTAAAAATGTATTTGAAATGAAAAAAAGATTTTTATACTTGATTGTATTGTCCTTAATTTTTTCTACCACCTTTGGGCAAGAAATCAAGAGTTTACAAGTGTCTGGCAAAAGCTTTTATGCAAACATTGACAAAAATGGGAATTCTATTTTACCGAGTGGAAGAATTGTAAATCCTGCCGGTAAAGTATCAACCATCACACACGATCCATTTGGATTGACAGTTTCAAAAGATGGTAAATATGCTGTGGCACTTCATAATGGGGTGTTGACAATTTATCATCTGGCGACAGATAGCATCATAAGAGTGCCAGACTATAAAAAAACCATCCAATCTCCATTTTCAAAAGGATCTCTGATTGGCGCTTCCTTTTATAAAGACAATAAGACAGTATTCTTGAGCGGCGGTGATAGGGGTAATATCATCGCATTTGATGTAGAATCTTTAAAAACCGTTGATACATTTTTACTTGATGGATTTCATGATGGCGTAGAATACAAAGAAAGTTTTACTTCTGATTTAATTTACAATGAATCCAGCAATGAATTACTTGCTTTAGATCAAGCAAATTATCGTTTTGTTAGAATAGATTGTCAATCCAAAAAAATTATTGCATCTGTGACAGTTGGCAGACTACCATTTGGTTTAGCATTGAGTCCAGATAAAAAAACTGCTCTTGTCGCGAACGTAGGAATGTATGCATATCCAATTGTTGAAGGAGCCAATGAACGTAATTATGACAGCATGATGATTTCACATCATCCATATGGTCATCAAACCAAAGAATCGATTGAAGGAACTGTTGTTGAAGGGAAAAAAATTCCTCCTGTGGGTGATGCAAATGCACTGGAGTCGATGAGTGTTTTTATTGTGGATTTATCTAACAATAGTGTGTCTGCCAAGATTAAAACAGGGTATTTGGTTGGGGAGATGTTGGAGGATGCAGAAGTTATTGGCGGATCCAGTCCTAATAGTATAGCCACTGATGAAAAATATGCATATGTAACAAATGCAACCAATGACAATATTGCTGTAATTGATTATCGTGCAGGTAAAATTATTCGACATATTCCAATTAAAGTTGACAAGCGACTGGACCGATTCAGGGGGTATTTGCCCTTTGGAATAGACATCTCGCGTGATGGTAAACTGCTCTATGTTGCACTTTTGGGTTTCAATGCTGTTGCAATTGTGGATCTTGCAACTGATTCTACAATTGGATTGATCCCAACAGGCTGGGGGCCAACCAGGGTTAAGATTTCACCGGATAACAACGAGCTATACGTTATAAGCTGTAGAGGGTATGGTGCAGGCCCGAATGGAGGTAAATCATTTATTCCTCCCATTCAAGGTACGTATGTTGGGGATATACAATTAGCAACTTTTCAGCGATTGCCTAACCCAAATAGGGAAACACTTTCTCGTTATACACAGCAGGTTTTAGAAAATACATTTCAGGAGCATACTATCATTGCCAACAACTTACCAGTACCAAATTATCCTGGAGAAAAAGTGTCACCCATCAAACACATTGTATACGTTACCAAGGAAAATAGAACTTATGATGAAGTGTTTGGTCAACTATTAGAGGGGAAAGGAGATTCAACACTTGCACGGTTTGGTATGCAGGTTGATGTCAGAAATCGTACCAAATTAAGCGATGATATCTTAGTTAAAAAAGCGGATGTAAGTCCTAATCATCATAAAATTGCAAAACAATTTTCTTTCAGTGATAATTTTTATTGTGACAGTGATGCTTCCATCCACGGGCATCATTGGATGATGGGAGTCATACCAAATGAATGGGTTGAAACAAATTCAAACACGAGTAAAACCGCCAATTATTTTTCTAAGGTACCTGGAAGGAGATTTCCTGGCTCGACAGGAAGTATGGATCCCGAGGACTATGCAGAGATTGGTGGGTTGTGGGAAGCGCTTGAGAGAAAAAAAATTGAATTTTATAATTTTGGACAAGCAAATGAAACAGCACATGTTCGTGAAGAATGGAGGGATACTGCGACTGGTGCTGGACATTTGGTCATGGTTCCCATGCAAAAGGCATTGTTCTCAAGAACAAGTCATAACTATGCAGGTTTCAATATGAATATTCCTGACCAATTTAGGTTGAATCAATTTGAGTCAGAGTTTAAAAAAATGTGGTTGAGTGGGAAAGATACGATGCCGGCGTTGGTCACTGTTCAATTACCAAACGACCACAGTGCATCATCAAGACCAGATGACGGTTATTATTTTCCTCAGAGTTTCATGGCCGATAATGACTTAGCGCTCGGCAGAATGTTGCATTTTTTATCAAGAACACCATATTGGAAAAATATGTTGGTAATTATTACTGAAGATGATCCACAGGGCGGTGTTGATCATATTGATGCGCACAGAAGTATTTTAATGATGGCCGGTCCCTATATTAAGAAAAGCTATACTTCTCATACACACGCAAATTTTGGATCAATTTTAAAACTCATATATAACATACTAGGTGTTCCATATGTGAATCAGTATGATCTTACAGCATCTGATTTATCAGACTTTTTCACAGAAACTCCCAATTTTGATAAATACTCACTTGAGTTTTCTGATAAAAGAATTTTTGATCCTTCCAAGGCCATGAAAAGGTATAAACGTGATATAGATTGGAAAAAAATATTGGCAGGATCTTCGATGGACAATGAAGACGAATTGAGAGAAAAACACAACAATGGTTCAAATTAATTAAAGCACTACATTTATGCCACTTATTTCAAAAAATGTTTAAAAATATGACAAAAGAGCAAGCAGCAGCCAATGTAGATGAAATTTTCAGACTGTACGAAATGTACGGACTATCCGATTATATAGGAGAGCCTGTTTCTCAAATAGAGCACATGACTCAGTGTGGTCAATTGGCTATTGAAGAGGGATGTGATGATGAGGTTGTGCTTGCAGCATTTTTTCATGACATTGGTCACTTGCTTGAGTTTGTCATGCCTGTTGAAACCATGGAGGGGGTTGGCGTCATGGATCATGAATCGATTGGACAGGATTATTTACTGGCTCGGGGGTTTTCATTGAGAATTGCAAAGCTTGTCAAGAGTCATGTAGAGGCAAAGCGATTTTTGACTTTTAAGTTTCCAGATTATTACGATAAGTTGTCTGATGCAAGCAAATTAACATTAGAACATCAAGGCGGCAGAATGTCTGCCGAAGAAGCCACAGCTTTTGAATCTGATCCGTGTTTTAGTGAGTATATCAAGATGCGTACATGGGATGACAAAGCGAAAGTAGTTGGGAAAGCAATGCCATCATTAAAAGTATTTAAAGAAAAATCTCTCAATCATTTATTGCTATCAATTTAAGAGTCATGGGAAAGTATAAATTAGCTGTATTGGATATTGCCGGTACAACAGTTGTTGATAAAGATTTTGTTGCAATTGCATTTGTAGAGGCATTTCAAAATTACGGTGTAGATCTCTCCATAGATGAAATAAATCCCTTGATGGGTTTCAAAAAAACGGAAGCAATAACAAAAGTATTGGACATTAAAAATATTATAGTTGACGAAAAAAAAGTAAATTATATACACAATGAATTTGTTAATCATATGATCAAGTTCTATACCAATTCGCCACAAGTGAAGCCTATGAAGTACGCTGAAGAATTTTTTGTTTATCTAAAATCAAAAGATATTGTTGTTGCGTTGGATTCTGGTTTTCCAAAAGTGATTGTAGAAATTATATTGGATAGAATGCAGTGGATTGAAAAAGGAACGGTTGATTTATATGTTGCAAGTGATGAAGTTCCCAAAGGCAGACCTTACCCGTATATGATTGAAAACCTGATGAAAAGAGCTAAGGTATCTGATGCAGCTCAAGTAATCAAAGTTGGAGACACCATGGTTGACATACAAGAGGGAAGAATGAGCAATTGCGGATTGGTTGCTGCTGTAACTACAGGCGCGTACAGTCGGGAAGAGTTGCAGGAATTCGAACCAGATATCATAGTTGATCGTCTTTCCGAATTGGAAAACTATATCCATTAAACAGTCTAAGATGGAGTCACGATTGGCTATTTTTGATGATACATCCGGGAAGTTTTCTTTGCATAAAACAACAATTCCTTCTTTATTAGAAGGAGAAATATTGGTTAAGATATCCTATACTACAATTTGCCGAAGTGATATTTACACCTATCAGGGATCTAGAAAAGAAAAATCTCCAACCATATTGGGACATGAAATTGTTGGGAGAATTATTGAGTTTGCTGATGGGGCAAACAAAACAGATCTAAGAGGTCATTATATGTCGATCGGGGATCGAATAACATGGGCAATTTATGCCAGTGATCCGAATTCGATATATGCGCTTAAGGGGATACCTCAAAAATCAGAACAGTTATTTAAATACGGACATGAACTACTCACAGATAAAAACACATTGCATGGGGGCTTGGCAGATTATATTATACTTCGACCAAATACACCGATAGTTAAATTAATGGATTTCATACCAGATCCCATTGCAGCACTGATCAATTGTTCATTTGCAACAGTTGCAGGAGGATTTCGACTTGCAGATAAAGTAAAAGACAAAACCGTATTGGTAAACGGTACGGGTATGTTGGGTACCATCGCATGTGCAATGGCATCGCATGGTCATGCCAAGAGAATCATAGCTGTAGATATCAGTGAAGAGCGGGTTAACAAAGCACTTCAATTTGGAGCAGATATCGCTGTTGTATCAAATGATACCCATACAATCCAAGAACAAATAAACGCCAAAGTCGGGCAAGATGTTAAGATTGATGTTGTTATGGAATTCAGTGGCCTGCCTACAGCAATGTCTTCAACTTTGAATTTGCTTGATATTGGGGGTATTGCAGTATGGATTGGGGCTACTTTCCCACAAACGTCATTTGAAGTAAATGGGGAAATGATTGTACGGAGGCTTTTATCTATCAAAGGACTGCATAATTATAACGAAAAAGATTTGATTACTGCTGTAGCGTTTATAGAGTCTTGTTATGAATTGTTTGATTTTCAGTCAATGATTGAAGGAGGATTTAAACTTGAGGAGGTTGATAAAGCATTTGACTTCGCATTGAATAAAAATCCATTTCGTGTAGGTATAGATTTTTCAAATGTACTCTAATGAGCAAAATAAAACTCGTTGTATTCGATCTTTCTGGCACAACTGTAAAAGATGACAATGCTGTTGCAAAATGCCTTTACAATGGTGCTATTACGTTTGGGATTCATGCAACACTTGAGGATTTTCAAAGGACAATAGGAACTAATAAAATACGGCTATACGAATTTATGATTGCAAGGGATCATGGCAAAGATGTATCCATTGAACACCTGGAGTCATATCATTATCCTGAATACAATGAATTAGCTACCAAGGTCTTTCATTATTATTCGGGACTAATGGTTGCTCATTATAGGAATGAAGTTCTTCCTATGCCAGGAGCAGAAGAAACTTTTGAATGGTGTCATCGAGAAGGAATTTTAGTAGCAACAGATACAGGATTTCATGATGACGTCAATACAGCCATCATGCAAGGACTTCAGTGGACAGAACGGGGACTGGTTGATATATGTATTGATGTAGAAGATACAAACGGTATTGGCCGTCCAACAGCTTATATGATTCACCATGCCATGTTCAAGCTCGGAATACAGAGTGTTCACGAGGTTATAAAAATAGGAGATACCCCGGCAGACTTGCTATCTGGGTTCAATGCTGGTTGTAAGGGAAATATCGGAGTGCTGAGCGGTGCAAATACTTATGATACACTTGTTAAATATCCACACACACAAATCATAGAAAGTATTGCATCATTGCCATCAGTCATTAAAGAAGTTTTCAATTGATTTTGTTGAAAAATGAGGTAGATATGTTGAGTGAGACTTCAGGTGTCAAAAAAGGAAAATTTTTTATCAATGCCTCCTTGGCTGTTTTCATCACTTATTTGTGTATGTATGCATTTAGAAAGCCATTTACGGCAGCTACTTATGATAACAGGCAATTGATGGGGATAGATTATAAAGTTGCATTGATCATATTACAGATCATGGGTTATACCATCTCAAAATTTATCGGCATTAAAATTATTTCTGAATTGAAGCCTGCCAATCGACTGGTTGTCTTATTGGCATTGTTGTTTTTAGCATTGATTTCATTGTTCTTATTTGGGATAACTCCATATCCTTATAATGCTGTTTTTATGTTTATCAACGGCTTGCCTCTAGGGATGATTTGGGGCGTTGTTTTTGGGTTTATAGAAGGTAGAAAATCTACTGAGTTACTTGGTGCTATTATGGCTTCTAGTTTTATTGTCTCTTCTGGTTTGGTGAAATCATCTGGAAAATTGGTATTAGATATTTTCAATACTTCAGAATCATGGATGCCTTTCATAACAGCTCTTTTTTATATTCCAATCTTGCTATTAGGTATATTGCTGCTGAAGCGGATTCCAGCCCCATCTGAGCACGACCAGTTGTCGAGAACTACACGAATACCAATGTCGGGTAAGGAGAGGTTCATTTTCATTCAACAATTTGCTCCTGGAATCATTATTTCAGTGCTCATATATATTGCGCTCACAATATTTCGCGACATCAGAGACAATTTCGCTGTAGAATTTTGGAATTCAATGGGATACACGCACACCCCAATGTTGTTGGCATTTTCAGAAATACCCATAGCATTGATAGTGATGATTATTATTTCATCTATGATACTGATCAAAAATAATAAAATTGCTTTTTACTCTATTTTTTATATAACATTTTTCAGTGGTATCTTAATGTTACTCTCCACTTTGTTATTTTACAATGGCTACTTGGATGGAATTTCTTGGATGATCACAGCTGGATTTGCGATGTATTTACCATATATAGGATACCATACATTGTTTTTTGAAAGATGGATAGCACATTTTAAGTATCAAAGCAATGCTGGATTTTTGATGTCAATGGCAGACACAGCGGGATACTTTGGTAGTACCGTTTTATTACTATTCAAAAACTTTGCTACTCCCAATATTGGTTGGGTTAGATTTTTTGAAATCACCGGATTTGTTACCGGAATATTTTTACTCTTGCTTACTGTTATAAATTTTTATTCATTTAAACATATTGAAAAAAAACTTATCAAAAATTGATATGAAAAAGAAAGCAATAGTAGTCGGTGCAGGTATTGTCGGTCTTGCTGTAACACGTGCACTTGTTATAAAAGGTTATCAGGTTGAGGTATTTGACCGAAGTGCATTTGCAGTAGGTGCATCCATAAGAAATTTTGGTATGATTTGGCCAATCGGTCAAACCGAAGGAAAAATGTATGAACGTGCATTACTATCAAGAAATATCTGGCAGGATATTGCTATCGATGCAAGTATCTGGTATAATCCATCCGGCTCACTACATTTAGCGTATACAAATCTAGAATGGGAAGTTTTGAATGATTTCTATGAGAATATAAAGGATAATCGTTCATATAAATTGTTGAATAGGGCAGATACATTGCAAAAATCGCATGCAGTCAATCCTGTTGAATTGAAAGGTGGTTTATACAGTCCAGATGAAATGATAGTTGATGCTCCCATTGCAATATCTTCACTTTCGAAATTTTTACAAGAAAAGTATAATGTTGGTTTTCACTGGCAGGAACATGTTACAGAAGTTCAAACAGGTAAATTAAAAACGACTGTTTCCGCCTATGAATCAGATGAAATATATGTTTGTACGGGTCCAGACTTTGAGAATCTTTTTCCTGAAATATTTGAGGCCAATGTTACTACAAAGTGCAAACTTCAAATGATGAAGACTGTGACTCAGCCAAATGAATGGCAATTAGGCCCTTCACTTTGTGGCGGTTTATCTTTAACACATTATCATAGTTTTCATGCAGCTGGTGCTTCGCTTGATCTCTTAAAAAAGCACTATGCTGATACCTTGCCTGATTATATTAAATGGGGTATACATGTAATGGTATCACAGAATTCAGGGGGAGAACTTATTATTGGAGATTCACATGAGTATGGGTCAACACATGACCCATTTGATAAACATTTCATCAATGCATTCATATTGGATTATTTGGGGACTTTCGCACTGATTCCCGATCCAAGAATTGCAGCTACCTGGAATGGTGTTTATCCCAAATTGAAAAATGGTGCTACAGAAATTGTGGTAAGTCCGATGGAGGGTGTAACAATCGTTAATGGTATTGGTGGGGCAGGTATGACCCTTTCTTTTGGATTAGCTGAACAATTGGTGAATGGTAAATACTCTTAAGTATTTACCGTTCATTCAATAATAATTTTGGATACATTATTACTTTTACATTTCCTGCAAAAACAATAATGACTTAAGGGGCTGAATTATTGTTTGTTGGCTTTATAAATTTTTACAAACCCATCGTTTTCGCTGGATACAACTATAAGGCTTTGCTGTATCGGGCTCTTGCTGGCAGGAATGAAGAGTATTCCTTCCGGTGCATCTCCAGTCTTGAACATTTTAACAAAAACCGGACTTACAGGATTTGTTATGTCATAAATAGCAAAAGCATCAGCTCTCTCTAAACCGATGACAGCGATTTGTTTGTTACCTACTCTTCCGATCGTAACTGCTTCAGGTTCAGTTCCTTTATCATCACTTCTTGCATCATCGTATAATTGAAGTTCAAAAGCTTTTTTGTCTAATTCGTTTTTACTATCGAATACTTGCTCTCCGTTGAGTGCATTCCATACACTGAATGAACGAGACCCCAAGGTGTAAATGCCGTCAAAATCACCATCGTTGTCTGCATCACCCAAGGTAGTGGTTGTATTTAATCTTCCTAATTGAGCATCTGCTTTCAGCGTGCTTGCATTAGGGAACTTCGCTGCATCCAAAATATGCGCACTCGCGCCAGCTCTGCGCATCTCACTAAAGCCAGTATATTCTCTTGCATCACCTTCATTGGCTGTAAATAAATAAGTTGTTCCATTGTATGTGAATTGTGCAATCGCATCTGGTTGGTATATACCAAAAACATTTTCTGCTGATCTGAATTCTACTTTGCCGTCCTTATCACTTGGATCAATTTCATTGCCACTTAACCCGTAATTTTTGAAACCGAGCGGTGTGATTTTCTTAAACACACCACTGACAATGTCCAATTCAGCTATTGCATTATTTTCTTGTAATGTAATCCAAGCTAATTTTGAGTCATTCGATACCGTGATATATTCTGGTTCTATATCTTTTGTAAATACTTTTCCTGGTCCATAGATTCTAAATCCCTTTGCAGTCATTGCAGCCAATTGGCTCTCAAATCCACTAAAATTAACTGTTTTTACAGAGTAGTCTGATACTTTGATAATTGAAATACTTCCATCAGGATCATTGGTATATGTATCATTGGGTTCACCTTCATTGGCTGTGAGTATGTATTGTCCATCTTTGGTAAATGTTACCATATCAGGTAATGCACCAACTTCTACTGCTTTTATCTCTGAAAGAGTTGTGGTATTGAAAATCACTACCTTACCATTTTGCTGTTTATTGGTTGATTCTATTGCAGCAGCAACCTTGCCATCAAACACATCCACACTGTT
>SXGQ01144320.1_pt1 | contig 22100 bp, 33 predicted proteins | sample 3178371 | NCBI WGS metagenome assembly SXGQ01 (sample SAMN11356859, study PRJNA531348) | freshwater metagenome | isolation source: freshwater sample F1-20 | place: China: Fuxian Lake, Yuxi | collected 2017-12-25 | reverse complement strand
TTAATAAATTAAAATATTATGAGACAACCTATAAAATTAAACGAATCCGATATAACAAGAATTGTTAGACGAGTAATTAGCGAAAACGTTAAGGGGGAACAATTTTTAAAAGCTGTAGATGATGATAATGATGGCGATTACGACGACTGGGATGGAACTGATGATGCTGTAATGTCCAAAGTTGTAATGTCAATAAAAAGTAAGGAAGAATACAATGAGATTAATCGTTACGTAACGAAAAAAACTGGAAAAAGTGTAATTACTTGGATTAGGGTGGAGAGGGAAGAGAGAGAAAATTATTATATGTTTTGTCATTTGGTTAGTTTGGGAGTAACAGTAAATGGATATAGTGAACTTTTTTGTAACCCTGGAACCATAAGTTGTGTAGATAGAATGAGTCTACCAAACCCAAAAGGTAACTTTGGGTCTCACGCAAACCGTTATGGTAACATTAAATATATTAATGGTAGTTATGATTTATATCAAGGATCGGATTTCTTTTGTAGAATTAAATAAAGACATATATAAATAAAACCCCCACTTCCTAATAAGAGTTGGGGGTTTTTGTTTTATGAAGTATTTATAGAATATGAGTAATTATGTAAATTTATCAGATAAATCTCTTAGGGTTATAATAATAACCTTAGTTAAAGAATTTGACGAAAACAATATTAATATCGACGGAAATACTATTTTTGAAGAAGATGTTGTCGATATTATTGATGATATATTGCAATATTTTGGTATTAAAAGTCGAGATATTGAGTTATATTCATATTTTATTTCTCTATGTATTTTAAATCCCAATTATTTAGATAAGACTGTCCCTATACAAAGACCTACACTAAATAAATATGAAGTTTTGCATGATGAGACAACACGAATTTGGCAAACTACAACATATAGGACCATAATAAAATCATACATTGAGTTGGATAAAAATATGGTTAATGATTTAAGATCAATCGACTTGTATGAATATTATGACGGTCAAATTATTAATGAAGAAGTTCATGACTCAGAAACTACTGATGATGAGATACTAGACATAAATAGGATTAAAGATCGATGAAAATAGTACTTACCGAAGACCAGTATGAACAATTAACTGAAATGATTAAACTTGACATTAAGGTTGGTGATACAATTATGGGGGGCAAGTTTAAAAATAAGAAGGTTGTTGTAAAAACAATTGGAAAAAATGATAAGGGAGACATTACAATTAACGGTAAACCATTATTAAGATTTCGAATACTAAAAGAAAATAACCTTCGTTTACTCAGAAGAGAATCTACAATAAAAGAAAAATTAGACTCAATTATTCAAAATAATTTTTATGATGATGAAATTGGATTTATGTCTTTTGAACATTTTATATTACATGTATCACAATATGTTGGTAGCGAAATGGTAAATGAAATTAATTTAACGGGAGATGAAAGGGTTATATTTAGAAATCAGGTAATCCAATATGTTCGTAATAATTTTTATGAATACTTAAAAAAAGTTTGGAACTCAAAACAAAATTAATATGTAAATAATTTCATACTTTTGAATAGAAAACGTAAACCTACTTCGTCGTAATTTTCCGACCGACCAAACCCTTCGGGTTTTTTTTGATTTATTTTAATGATCCACTTAAATTGTCATTCTAAAAAACGGGTCCATTTTTTTATAATAATTTTAAATATTATAAATAATAATCATAATATTTATATATATATATAACAAAAAATATGAAACGTAATATAGATATAGAAATTGACAAAATTAAATACCTTTTTGAATATAAAATGGGTGTGACCAAAAATGAACAAAAAGCTTTACTTAAAGAATACGATATTTACGATGATAATCTTGACACATGGAGCGAGGAACTTAAATCTGATGGTGGGAATGATATTATGGCCGAAATTGGAGTAACAAGTGATGGTTTAAGTAGTGTTAAGAATTTAGAAAATGAATTATCAAGTAATACTAATATATGGAGTGTTTGTGATAATAACCATATTGATAATAAATTTAGGTCCGTAATTAATACTAAGTTTCCTGGAAAAGTTGATGAGGTTATTGCTCTTATTAATGAGTATATAGAAAAGTTTATGATATTTTTAAAAGATTTATCCATTAAGAATTTAAAACAATTATTTAAAGATATAAAATCTAAAAAATCTGAGGCAGATGAACTAATGTTATCAGGTCATACCTCATCTAAAATAGTTAGTGAGGGAATAATTAATGAATTTTTTGGTACTAGTATGGCACTTATCACTCTTTTTGGGGGATTTGCTATGCCGGCATTGGTATTATCAATCGCAGCTATTGCTTTTGTAACATTAATTGGTATATGGTTAATTAAAATGATATTTTGTAAATTTAACATTGAGATATCTATACCATATTACGGTAGAGCTAAATGCGGAAAAATGGGTTGGGGTAAAAAAACATTTTCGTGTAATTGAAAATAATTATTAATAAATAAAAAAAGTTAATAAAATCATATAATTTAAATTAATTGTTGGTATTATATGAATTATACAATGAGGGTAAAATACCTTTTTAATGGGTGCCGGAAACCCATCCCGACTTCGTCGGATTTTGATCAGACCGAACTCTTTTGGTTTTTTTATTTTACTAAGTTGTTTATTTTAGTTGGTCTATAAGAAAAAAGTTTTTTGTTTTTTTTTTAATATTAATTATTATTTTTTTTTTGGTATATTTATAACTAAATAATATATTATGAAAAGAACTATAAGACTTACAGAATCCGAACTTATCGATTTGGTGAAAAAAATTATTAAAGAAGATGAAGAACAATGGATGTCAGACGCCCAAGATATGGAAGGGGAATCGGATTTTTCTAAAATGGATTTAGATACCGCTAAAGAAGAATTAGAAAATACAATTTCACCTTCTGAAATGAACTTCCTTAGTGATTTAATGAAACATACAGATAAAAATGAATTAAAAGACATGTTGATGGATGTGGTGTCACAAATGAACAATGATGAAAATGAAGAAATGATGTATGAGGATGAGGATTTTGAAAACCAATACGGAATGAGTAAAACTGAAATGAAATTAAGAGGAATTTTAGATAAAATTATTCAAAATACTTCATTGATTGCAGCATTAGGAATTATACCATCGGCCATATTTATTGGTGGAGGGGTGGCTCTTGTTGCGGGAGTTGTTTCACTTTTAGCGGTAACATTAAAAGACGCCGCATTCTTTAAAAGAAGCGGGTACGATAAGTTTAAATCCGGACATCATTACAAGGCTTCTGACAAATATAGAAAAAATTAAAATATTTAGATAAATAAATAAATAAATTAAAATGAGAAGAACTACAAGATTAACAGAAAGAGATTTAACAAGAATTGTTAATAAATTATTGAAAGAACATCCCATTGATGTTATCCCCCCCAATAATAATATACTACAAATTCAGAATGAAAGAGCTCAAGATGCGTTCATACGAAGTTTAGAATTAATGATTAAACGACTTAAAACCAAAACATTTTCAAGAGTACATGGAAGAAGTTTTTTTAAAAATACATTTCCTGAATTTAAAAAAGAGTTTGAAGATTTATGTAATGAAATTGAAGGTTTTGATCCATCATTTTAAATATACTACAAAAAAATTTAAAAAATAATTTTTATGAACAATAGATTATTGGAAGAAATAAATAGGTTTAGGTTAATGTCTTCATATAAACTTGGATTGACCTTGAATGAACAAGTTATACCTAACCCTAATCAGAAAGACTGTGCACAAGTGTATGGTGGTCCATCTGAGGTTGCAGATAAAATGTCTAAGAAGTTAAATAGTTTATTGGAAAAAGGGTTATCAGAAATTAAAAAACAAACAAAAGTTACAATAGTTGCTGATAATCCAGATGACTTATATATTGATATAGGGGATATTCAACTATCTTTAGGACTTGATCCTGAAGCCGAAAGGTTAGGTTATAACTCATTATATTCGTTTAAATCAAAAGTAGGTAATATTCCTTTTGCCACTAAGCTATCAGTATCTTTATTTAAGGAAGAGCTTTTAAATAGTGATAATTGTTTTAGATTACTATACGATAGTTACCAATCAATTAGAAACCAAATAGATGGTGAAAAAATATCTATGAAATTATCAACTAATGGTCAGTTTCTTGAAGGAGTGATTGGTGTGAAGATGTTTTTAGAAGATAATAGTAGAAAACTTAGAAAAAGTTTTAGAAAAAAAACTAGTATACTTGTTGATTTAAATGACGTAAGTTTGTTAAATTTTGATAATCCTTTTTATATAAAATTAACTGATAAACTTTTTGCTAAGTTTGAAGCAGATTGGTCAGTTGAGTTAACTAGTATATCATTAGATGGGGGAGAACTACCTAAAAATTGGAGTAATCCTGATGGTGATGTTACACCAGCAAAATGTTTTTGTAATGATGTAGAAACAGGTGAACAGATTACATATGAGTGCGATAGTCCGTTACCAAAAAGATGTAAAAGTCAGCCAGTAGTATTTGAATTTGTGGTTGATGCTAATAAAAATTTTGAAAAAGATTCGGCGATATTAACTCAAGATGCGAAAGATATAATTGACGAAAATATTGTTAAATACTGGAATGATATCCCACAATTCAGAAAAGAAGAATATTTACAATTCTTAAACGACAATCCCGTTACGGTTAATGCTTACGCCTCTATAGACGCTTTATCTAATTTTCCCGATGGTGGTCGTTTGCCAGATTGTTCAGAATACGGTGTGGGTAAAGGTCCGAGGTATAAATATAATGAATGTTTAAGTAAGGCTAGGGTAAATGCAGTGGTAGAATATCTAAAAACAATTGCGGATGGGGCATTTGCGAATGCAAAATTTGTAGCAGTAGGTAAAGGTGAAACAAATGAGTGGAGTAAATTAGTTTGGGATCAATCAAAAATATCTCTAGATAAAGACGTTAAAAGTCCTTATAGTGAAGAACAATTAAGACCCGATAGACGTTTTGAGGTTAAGTTCCCCAAATATTATAAAAAAGATTAACACCCCATTATTTTTCATATATTACGCTTATAAATCACAGTAAGGTTCAAAACTGTGTAAAATCCATTTATACCATCGTATGAACCATACTTTGTAGAAACACCACTCATTAAGAATACTTCCTTACCATTTTCAGTAAATTGTTTTTTATATGCTTCTCTAACCACATGACAGTGATCACGAGATGTCTCCCACAAATCTACTATTGATTTGGCATAATCTCCATATGTAATATATTTAGTCGATTGTCTTTTAAAAAGACAAATTTCGTATCCGACAACTACATTTACCCCACCATTAAATTTATATTTAGAAGAAGATTCTTTGAGAATAGAAGATCTAACTTTATCTGTATATAGGTTTAATATCCCATCAGGATGATAAACTTTTTGTTCACTGTATAATTTTTGACATCTTGATTTTGAAATATTATCACTAATCACACGTGAGTAATGCATGTTATTATTACCTAACGAATCTCTTACTACGTTAATCTCAACAACAATCAGACTATCCAAAAGTCGATAATCAATTTTATTGAAATCCATAACTTTAGAACCATTTATTTGGGAGAATCCTACTGATGGAAGGATAAGCATCAAAATCAAAATTAAGTTTTTCATAGTTGTCATAGTTTTATTTTACAAATATAATGTTTTTTTTTAATTTAATTACTATTTATTAATAAATTAAAATATTATGAGAAGAATTGTAAGATTAACAGAAAGAGATTTAACACGTATTGTTAGACGAGTTATAAAAGAACAAGATACTACCAAATTTGTACTAAAACCTGGTATGGTAGGAAAAGGTATTCTGCAGGACGAAGCTGAAGGTAAAACTTACACAGTAGTTTCTGTTACAGACCTTAAGTGCGACATAACAGAAGTAAAGTTCACGATGGGCAAGTACACAGTATATGGATACTTCAGACCTTCAGAAGAACTAAACTCATCTGAGTCAAAAAAAATAAATTTCAGTAGACTCGGAGAAGGAGTTAAATCAAATAACGCATGTAATGAATTTGATGAATTTGATAATTTAGGTTTACTTCAATTTTCTTAGTAAAAAAATAAATTAGAGTCAGAAATAGAAGAAAAACTTTATAATAGTATCGATTATAGTGATTTTTAATATTTTCAGGTGATTAAAAAACAAATAATATTATGACAAGAATTATAAGATTAACAGAAAGAGATTTATCAAGACTTGTTAGACGGGTTATTCGTGAAGATGAAGAAAATAACTCATCAACCACAAGTGCGATGAATGCTGTTAGTGAGTTTTTAGAAACAAATGGTGGAGGTTTAGGGGCTAGAAATAACGATGATATTGAAAAAGACCTTCAGGCCTTAGAATATGCTATTCGAATAGAAAGAAATGGACTAAAGGATAGTAATCAAACATCAGGATACAAATATAAAAGTTACGGCAAACCAAGTGAGTATGACCCACAACATTCACAGGACCCATTTGAACGTTACAGTCATGGAGGTTCACAACCTGGACATTAAACAAATAATATTATATTATGAAAAGAATTATAAGATTAACAGAGCGAGATTTATCAAGGATTGTTAGTAAAACAATTAATGAAAACATGGATAACGACACCGCACTAAATGTTTATAGAAGATTAAAACAAAACGGTGAAATTATGGACGAAACATATAGAAGAATTAAAACAATTAGAGAAGATCTTGATATGTTGGTGACGAGACATGTTAGAGGTGGGACCGCCGATACTATATTTGATAATAACAAAAGAACACCTAGAGAGATTTCTGAAAATGTACAACAACTATCTAGAAAGATAAATGAACTTGAAGGTCTTTTAGATCAATACAAAAGATTTGTTAAAGGATCAATATCTATATAAAAAATAAATAAGTAGTAAAAATTAAGATATAAATTAATTTTAAAATATTTTTTTAATAAAATTATTCTATACAGAATAAATTTACTATATTTGCTATATTAATTATTAAAAAATAATATAAAATTATGTCAAAAATTATAAAAGAGTCTGAACTATACAAAGATCTTCCTACTAAAAAATTAAAAAAAGTTATTATCCAATATAAATTTTTATCTATGGCTAATACAGATATTTTTAATTTTTTGTTTTACATAATAACATTTGGAATACCTTTCTTATGTATTTTTGGTATCACTGTTAATACCTTGTTTTTTATGTTTTTAATTCACTTAACATTTTTTTGGCAATTTATTGTCAAATACAAAAATTTTAAATTGGTTAGTGATGAAGACAGATATGAGATTGATGAAATTATAAAAATTTTAGAAGAAATATATAAAGGAAAATAAAAACCCCCTTTATTTAAGGGGGTTTTTATATCTATTTATAATCTAATATATTTCCTATATAAATCAATAAGAGTTAAAACCATTTCCAGGCTTATCTTTTGTATGTGGAGTATTTAATCTGTTTGCCATATTTGAATATCCTTTTAACGCCGCCGCTAACCCCGCAGCAATCAACGCTACTGATAATGGACCTGTATCTTGCCCGTATCCAAAAGATTGAAAATACTCGTGAAGTTTAGTCATAAGTTCACTTTCAGACCATCCGGCAATTTGACTAGCAAATCCAACCATTCCAGTAGCTACCGATGATGCACCTATACCAATCATAGCTTTTTCTTTAAATTTTGTAAATCTATTTTTTAAATTTTCACCAAGATAACGTTCATTCATTGAATTTTTCATTTTTTTAGACATACGATTCAATTTACTTATTTCTTCTGGACTTGCTTCAGGCAGCACTTCCTCCTCAAAAAAATTAGATATTATGTCTATAATTTCTGGAGGAGACAATTTTTCTTGTTCCTCGTCTCTCATATTATTATCCTTGGACTCTCTAACTATTCTTTTTATTAATTTAGTCAATTCACGCTCTGTTAAAATTATTGTTTTTTTCATTTTAAATTTATTTTATTATTTTTTTATTATTGTTAAATATAAATATATCAGTTTTTAAAAAAAAATATTATTTGTGATGTTTATTCATATTTTTATAACGCAAACTTATGAAGGTTAATCATACATCTTCATCATGTTGAATAAGTTTATATTTTATACAATTATATTTTTTATTATATTTATGATAAAATAATAATAGATAATTGCTTAGGTGATATATGAATATAAATGAAGAAATATTAAGAATTAAAAGACTAATGGAAGCAAATGACCAAAATATTATTACGTTTTTTGGGGATTTAAAAAATAGTAGCTTAGGGTGTATGATAGAAATTAAAGATAATGAAAACAATTTGATGGGATATACTAATTTAGTTTCAATGTCAAATGCTTATGAACTAGATTCGGACATTTATAGATTAAATGAAAAAGATGAATGGTGTAAAAAAAATTGTAAAAAAAATTATTTCAATAACGATAATACTTCTTATATGTACGACCTATATGTGTTAGATAATTACAGAGGTCAGGGTCATGCAAGTAGACTTTTAGATATTGTTCATGATTTGGCTAAAAAAAATGGATTAGATTATGTCACACTAATAACTAATAAAGATAACCATGCCGCTCAAAATCTATATAAAAAGTATGGGTATGAAATCCATAGATCAGATGACTATAAAGACTTTTATTTTTACTCTCTTTGATTTGTTATAAGTATGGTATTCCTTTATAGAAATTACTATTTTATTTTAAGTGGATTTTTGATATCCACTTAATAAACTTTTCCATGTTTTCCCCTGCAACTAGGGCTTTTTGGGTTCATTTGGTTACAAGGAATATTTGTAAAATGATCTCGACCTGGATTATTACCTATTATATAGGTAGGTGTTTCCATATCAGAGTATTTAATTGGGCTAAAAAAATCATTTAATATTTTAATAATTTCATTATACTTTACTATAAGGTCTTCTGTCCACTTTTTTGTCTGTTCAGCATTAAATTTTATACTTTCAAGGTGCCCTTTAAAATATTCAATTAATTTAGGAAGAGAGTCTACTGATGTATTTATTGATGTATTTTTGTTATATTTTTCTTTATCATAATACTTACCGTCAACTTTAATATAAAAGTTTAACATATGGTTTACACTTTTTTTTACTTCTTCAAATGCTGATAAATGAGAATTTTCATTATTTGTATTTTTTAAATTTATTTTATTTAAAATATACTCAATGCTGTTAGTATTATCCTCATATAATATACTCATCATTTGTTTAATTCTTGTTATGTTTTCTTGTAAGTTCATAATTATTATTAATATAAATATCTATCAATTTATTATTAACATTATAATAATATTTTTTTTAAGTTCATAATTATTATTTTATTTTTAATATTATGTTTGGTAATATTATAATAAAAAAAAATTTTTTACATAAACGTATTTAATCATATATTTATAAATAAAAAAATATGAAAAAAAGCATTAATTTAAACGAAAGAGAATTACTAAGATTGATAAAAAAAATTGTTAACGAGCAAGACGAATTTGATTTGAAAAAGACGGTAATGGATACTACTGGATTTGAAGAGGATGATGTGCCGGCAGAATGTTTAGGTCAAAATCCAGGAATGTCTGAAATTGACATGATACAAGGATGTATTGGTAAGATTACTGAAAAATCAACGGCATTAAATAATGCAATTAAAGCTCTTTCTGATTCTTTAAGTAAGGCAAAAAGTGAGGCCAGCTCAATACGATCAGAATCAAGACGATATAGAAATTACAGAAGATATTAATATGCTAAGGTAATATGAAAATAATATTATCTGAATTACAACATAAAAAATTAATTCAACATTTGAACGAAGAAGTAAAGGTCAATGTTGAAAATGAAGTTATTAATAATATATGTGATTCAGAAAAGTTTTGTAGCTCTCAAGGTAAGATAACTTTTGGTCAATTAAAAGCAATTGTTGACTCAGCAACTAAAAATAGATTATATAGACATATCGGAGAAGGCGGGGTAAAGGCAACATTGAGATTATTGCCATGGTTTTTACCACAATTGGCAATAGCGGGTTTTACGGGTAGTATAATTAGATCAATAAATAAAATTTTTAGGCCAACAATAGAAGAGACGAGAAACTACAAAACTTGGTGGGGGAAAACAATTATGACATTATTTGATATAGGAGAAGGGGAATTAAACTTAAAAGATCCATTATCTCGTATTTTTTTTATTTCAGACGGATTGATGAATTTAATGGATGATAAATATAAAATAAAATTTGCAAGGTACATTTCTGAAATAGCTGAAACTATGCCAGAAGATCAAGAGGTACCTGATCTATTTGTTGAAAATGAATTAAGATATTGGTTAAATAAAAAATTTTTATTAAATCCGCCTTTATTAATTAAAAAAATATAATATTAAAATATAGTTATATTTATAGTAATATTATTAAACATTAAAAATTAAAAAAATGAGAACATTATTAATCACAGAAATAGAAAAAAATAAAATTTTATTAATGCATAGTAAATTAAAGTATAAAAAATCTAACTTAAATGAGGGGTCTCTTATGAAGTGTCCATGTAAAGACGGAACGATTTCATCAACATGTTGCGACCAAACAAATGAGTATAAAAATATTTCAAATGAAATTACTACAACAGAAATAAACTTGAAAAATTTAGAATCCCGAAAAGAACAACTAGATCTTGAAAAAGAAAAAAAAGAAAAAGAAATTAATATCGAAAAATTAAAAGATCGTCAAAAGGATCTTTTATTGCAAATCCAAGAACTTGAAAAGTTGCCAGGATCTAAAAAGGCGTATAAAGAAGCTATGAAAGATTATACAAATATAGGCAAACAGATAAATTCACTTTACTTACCAGAACAAGAGCGAGGTAAAAATGATGGATTAGATAGAAACAATTTCGGTAATGATAATCGTGGAAAAATTTGGGAACTTATGCTTGGTATTCTTACCATAATTGCTACTGCTATCAGTTCTGTTGTTATTGCTAAAGCACAATTAGGTAACCAAGAAGGTTCATACTAGTAATTTTCAAAAATAATTACTTAATATATATACATATATAAATTAATAAAAATTACAATTATTTAATCAAATAATGATTCAATGTATGCAAATATCAAGTAAAATATTACAAATTAAAAACAAAAGTTTTAGTAATAAACTTTTAATGTTATAAAAATTTTAATTTATATAAAAGTATAGGTAAACCTAAAAGTTTAATTATGGGAAACATAAAAAAATACATAATAAAAACTAATGGATCGGTTAATTCTAAATACGGAATGTCTGTTTTTATAATTTCTTTAGACGGAAGATATATTGGCAAAACTAATATTATAGATTTTAATAACGCGTTATTATTAAGTAAAGACTTAAACGAATTTCTTAAAAAAGAAAAAACTAGATTAAATAAAAATAATTGTGTTTACCAATACGGGTTGGTCATTAACAAAAGAGAAAGAAAACAAGGTTGGGGAACTAAATTAAAAAAAGAATGCCATAAAATTATTAAATATTTAGGTTACTCATATGTCATAAATATTGTAGGAATAATTAATTTTGGATCACAAAAAATTATGAATAATTTAGGTTATATAAAAATTAAATCAAACGGAAAAAAAGATTTATTATGTAAAAAGTTATAATAAATACAAAAAAAAACGGCTTAGGACCGATATAGTTATAGACTATATGAATTACCCCTAATATGTTCGCTACCTATTAGGGGTTTTTTTTAATTTACGTCTAAAACCTCTAAATCAAAAATTAATTTTTTTCCGGCTAACATATGATTTGCATCTAAAATAACGGTATCATTTTTTATTTCTTTAACTAAAAACTGTACAACACCCATATCTGTTTGAGATTGCAATGACATACCAACCTCAACCTCACCTGGCATTTGATTTTTAGGTACTTCTTGAATCATATCTTCATTATATTCTCCATAAGCGTCTTCAACGTTTAGTTCTATAGTTTTTTTATCTCCAATAGACATATCCATAAGACCATTTTCAAATCCTTTGATAAGTTGTCCTTCACCTAACTTTACTGTTAACGGTTCTCTACCATTATCCATTGACGTGTCAAAAATTTTTCCATCTTCTAATCTACCAGTATAGTGTACCTTAACTGTATCTCCATTTTTTATTTTTTTCATAATATTGTTTTTTTTTTAATTATATACAATATTATTTTAAATGTAAAACTATTTATTAAAAAAAAATATGTGGAGTAGAAATAAAAAAATAATACAGTCTGTTAACGTTATTTTAGAAAAAAGATATTTAGATAATAAATTTTTAATAGAAGAAAATGATACCTTACCAAAATTCCAAGTAACTCCAGAAAATTTTGGTAAATATAAAATTAAATTTACTTGGGAAGATAAAAATATTAAATTGCCAGTTGACGTAAGGGGATACTCATTTTTTGAAGATGAAAAATTTAAAGAATTAACTAAAATATATGCTAATAAAGAAGAGGCACAAAATGCTATAGATTTATTTATTAAAAATAAATCAAGTTTTTTAAAAATATGAGAATAAGTAAATTAACACAAAAAAATCTTCGTTTAATTTTAAAAATGTTACATGAAGAAGTTAGGAATAAGAATGACTTTTTTAAATCGGGGTCAAGAAAAATAGTTGCAGAAAAAATGTCATTAATTAATTTTACTATTAATAATGATGCTTATTGTTTTTTAATACAACTTTTTATTGATAACCCTAACTACCAAACAGAAGATATTATTGTCCCTAAAATAAATGAATATGTTATTACAACTAAAAGACTTGCAACTATAGATGTTAGAGAGTTTTGGGAAAGTGAAGTCTCAAGTTATTTAAAAAATGAGAACGATTTAAAAGAGATGCAAGAAGTGTATGATATCATAGATTGGTGGGATGGGGAAAAGGTCGATAGTGATGAGTATAATGAAGATACCATCGAAACTGAAATTTATGAAATAAATAAACTATGATTGATATTTATTAAAAAAAAAGAAATTATGAAAAAAATAAAAAATGAAATTGATGAGATTAAATATCTTTTTGGATATAAAAGAGGTGTAATAATTTCTGAACAAAAGGAATATCATAATAATAAGTTTAAATCAAAAGAATTTTATGAAGATTATGATTTAACTAATTTTGATCCATTTTTAGATGAAGATTTTACTAGTACTGATTTAGGTGTAAAAGAAAAAGAACGAACTATTACTCCTGGAGTTAAACCTGGTACCATTCCAGGGAAGAAACCCGGAACCCCTTATAGTCCAAAACCTGGACCTAAAAAAGCCCCAAAAGCAAAAACTAAAATTCCAAATTGGTTAACTTTTGATTCAATAGGAATAAAAAATAAATAATATGAAAAATATAAAAAATAAATTATACACTAAAGGAATTACTAAAAAAGAGTTTATTAGGTTGATGGAAGCCCCAATTGACTATGAGGGTACCGAAAGAATGGCTCGTGATGTAGAAACAAAAATTTTGGGAAAAGAAACTCCTTATTCTAACTTTCCCGCGATTCCAAAAATGGATAGGGACTTTATAGAATTGATATCTTCCAAAAGATTTAAAGACTCTGTCGAGAAAGTAAGAATGGCGATGGGAGACACAAGAGTAATCCAAGGAGAAAATTCTTTAATGCAACTTATGATAACAGTTGGTCAATCTATGCAAAAACTCATGAGTATTCAATCGGAAAATAAAAAACAATTAGAAGATTTAGCCGTTGAATTAGTAATTAAAGAATTAGGTATACCTGAAGGTGCTATGCAATTTAAAGCAGAACTTGTAATGCAGTCAATTAGATCGGCTGAAGGTATGAAAAAAGAATCTGAAACGCCTAGCGAGGAAGAAATAGAAGAACTTATGGGCGATATTGAAAATTTCAACCTAGAAAAAGCAAAAAGACGATTCATCAATTCACTTATACAAGGCGCAGCATTTAAAGGTGGGCATATGTATAATCTTGTTAGAAAGGAGATTAATGACATCAATCCTCAGTTAATGAATCTTTACGCAGTTACTCAATCTTTAATGGAGCATGCTTATTGGATATTTCCAGACATGGAAAGAATGGCTGGAAGTGGAGGTGGACAAATGGGTCAATCAGAAGTTGATGAAGAGACAAATCCACCTACAGTTAAGGCGAGGGCTGTCACTTTTCCACTACTTGTACACGAATTAGTTAAAGGTGTTTATGAAATATTTGGTTCTCATGGTCTTCCGGACGACCCTAGACAACAAGAAATGATTTTAAATTCTGAAGATACTTTACCCTCAGAAATATGGGACTCTCGTTTAGGTCCAGTCTTTTGGGAAAAGTTTTTGTCGACTTATCCAATAGAATTGTTTGACGAAGATAAAAAACACATTCAACATTACTTGTTCATGAGATTTTCATCATTAAGTGCGGATGAATTCATGAGAGTTGCTAAAATGATTTTAAGTGGAGATCCGAAAGGACAGCAGTTCATTCAAAGAATGGTTGATGATATAGTCAAAGAAATAAAAAACCAAGAATATAGAGACGCAATGGGAAATGAAGATGATGATGACGAGGGATATGACGGGGTTGATTATAGTGACATAGGACTTTAATAGGTCCTAATCTTTTTTTTTATAAAGTTTTTTTTTATAATTATTAAAAAAAAGATATGGATAGAATAGATTGTGAAATATACGTAAAACAAATGATTTCTTTTTTTGAGAATAACTCTGATGATTTTATGTCTTTAGTTGGTAATGTCCAAAAAGAAAAATTTTATGAAAAGATAAGAGAAAGAAGTTTTAAAAATTTTGATAATAATTTGGATTATGTACTATCCAAGCAACAAATTATTGACATAGTAATCGAACTAAAATTACCTGAATTAGTTGATATACTAAATCCAAAAGAATTGATTGATGGGTACATTCAAAAAACAAAATGGGGGAAAATTAATTTAAATTAAAATAAAAAATATTTTATATTTATCAAAAATTTTGTATTTTTGTTAAATGGGACACATACTTAAATCAGGAACTATAATTATTGATAAGGATACTAAATTTATAAAAAAACTTTTAGTTAAAAATCCAATATCTTACAGTTATCCTTTTTATTATGATGATAATAAATTTTTAATAAAAATAATAAATGTTAGAAAATATAAAAGTATTATTAATGGATTTGTATATGAAGTTGATTTAAATGTAAATGTAAAATATTCAAGTTTTTATTCAAGATATTCTTATAATAAAAGAAAGTTAAACTCTATTATAAGAAGGAGAAATAAAAGTTTAATTTTAGAAGAACTTTGTTATTTTAATATTAATGATATTTATATTTCCAAAATAAATTATAATTAAATTTTCATATATTTATCAATATTATGGATAATGAAAAAATATTAAATATATTCAAAAAGTTTATTGATAATTATTTAAACATACATGGTTTAATTCTTATTCCTGTAAAGGTGGAACAAAGTTTTAAAAGATATGATAGAATTAATATTTATTTTGATTTAGAAAATCCAAACAATTCTTCTTATTTGTCTACAGTTGTTCAAGATCACATCTACGATGAGACAGAACAATTTGAACCGTTTATAAATAAAAAAATTGATGTTTTTTTTACTCCAAATGTAAAATTAGGTCTTAATTTAAATGGTGACACACTTTCAAAAGTAGAAAAAATATTTGATTCAGTTAAGGTTATTGAGTTTACAATTGGACCGCCACTTACTGGGTATTTAGATGATATAACTGACAAAAAATACAAATTGTTTGTTAAATCAATTGGGGTTGAAACTTCTTACTATGATGATGAAAGTTTTTATATTTATAATAAGGTAAAAGTTTTAAGAGCTACTTTAGATGGTAAGACACATAATTCAAATGATGTAATTAAAGAGTATGTAGATAATTTTTTACTCAATAAGGAAACTTACTATGAAACTGAAACTTATTATATTGAGGTAGATAGAGTTTTAAATTCAAAGTTAATTAATGCTACTAATGAGAGCGTGGCCGGATATTATGATACAAAATTTATCCGATAACCTTCTTTGATCTTTTTTTTCTATGAAAAGAAATTACAAATCTGTGAACTTCATTTTGCACTTCAGATAACAAGAACCCAAACTTATTTCGTGGAATATCAAATGACGATCCATCAGTTAAGTGGATTGTTTGAGATTGGTGTTTTTCGTTTTTTGAAATAGAAATCAAATCAATACAAGATAACAAACCAAGAGACTGAAATACTTGTTTTGCAATCCCTAACTGACCTTTACCGCCATCAATAACAACAAGTGAAGGTAACTCTTGTTTCTCATTCAAAAGTCTTGTAAAACGACGAGAAAGAACTTCATAAAAAGATGCGTAGTCATCAGGACCTTCTACAGTTTTGATGTTGAATTTACGATAGTTTGACTTATCGGATTTACCATTCTTGTAACGAACAAGAGCAGAAACCTGACAGTCACCAGCAGTGTGAGAGTTGTCAAAGGCCTCAATCAAAGTAGGAATATTAATAAGGTTCAAAGACTCCTTAAACTGACGGGCAATATCATTATATTTTCTAATACGAAAAGGTTCAAGTTTATTTTGAAGTAAATTAACAACAGATATTTTGTTTTTGAAGTCATTAGCTTTTTCAAATTCCATAGATTCAGAAAAGTATTTCATAGATCTTTTTAAACGACTCAGAACTTTGTCAAACTCAAAAGAAAATACTTCTTTCATTTCACTTACAATCTTCTTGTAAGAAAACTTAAGAATGTTTGAAACACAAGGAGCGTTACAACGACCAAGATGAAACTCCAAACAAGTTTTAAACTTCCCGTTTGAAATGTTTTCTTCAGTCAAGTTGTAAGAACAAGAACGAAGATTGAAGATGTCATGAACCATTTCATATATTTCATAACAAGAGTTGGAACTTGTCGATTCTAAAAGAATCTCACCTGAAAAGTTTGAAGGGTTACAAACCTGTAAACGAGGAAACTCTTCATCTGTTAAAGTAATAAACCAACGACGAGATCTGTCGTCTTTTGCTTTGATGTTGTATTTTGGTTTCAAAGACTTGATCAGTTCATCCTCCAACAAAAGAGCCTGTGACTCATCGTTAGTGGTCATGAACTCAACATCACGAATCTCGTTTATCAAAAAAGTTGTTTTTTGATCTTTGTGATTTTTTTGAAAGTAAGACTTCACTCTTTTAGGTAAAAACTTTGACTTACCAACATATATGATCTGACCTTTTTCATTCTTGAAAAGGTAACAACCACTTGATTGTGGAATATTTAAAAGTTTTTCTGTAATCACAATACAAATATAGTGAAATTATATTTTATGGCAAAGTTATAATTTTATATTATTGTTAATAATTTAAATTATTATAAATTAAATATATTTAATCAATATGTATTGTTAACGAACAAATTAAAAAAATGATTTTTATAATTACAATTTTTACTATTTATATTATTTTTTTGTCAATTAGAAAAGATAGAAAAGATTATTTTGATTATTTCAGTAAATAAATTTATTTTTACTTTATATACATATTTATTATTATGATAACAAAAAAAGAATTAATTGATAAGGGTTTTTATAAAAAAAATATTATTTTAGAACAAAAAGTAATAAATTATGATTATGTAGAAATGATTTCATTATTATTTCATTCAAGAACTCAAGTCCACACTTTTCACCTACAAACTGAATCATATTCAGAACACGTAGCATTAAATGTGTATTATGATGACATTATCAAAATAATAGACGGTTTAGTGGAATCTTATCAAGGTAAATATGGAATATTAAAAGGTTATAAATCTTATGATATTAATGAATATAAATCCACAGAAACAACAATAAAGTATTTAAAAAATTTGTATAATAAAATTGAAAAATTAAGGGATTGTTGTAAAGACTCTTTCATACAAAATCAAATAGATATGGTTTGTGAATTAATAAATTCAACTTTATATAAATTACGTTTTTTAAAGTAAAATATTATTATTTAAAAAATAATTAATCTATATTAGATTCAATTTCCTCACCTATTTCTTTAAAAGATGGTGTTTTTGGTCCTGGGTGTTCATCAGTTTTACCAATAGGCGTTTTTAATACTGTAACACCTTTTTTACTAAATTTTTCATAATAAGTATTTACATCATCTTCATCTACATTTTTATTATATGGAGACCATCCCCAACTACCTTTTACTGCTAATAACTTTGCTTCTGGAAATGTAGTTTTTATGGCATTTATTAATCCATCAACGTCATCCCCTAAATCAAAAACTCCATTTGTTCCAATATTAATAACAACTGTTAATACATAATTTGATACTGGGTATTTTTTTACTGCGTCTCTTAACCAACTAACACGTTTTCTTTCTTCCCACAATGAAGATTTACCTTGGGTTTCACTAATCACCTTTGCTTTACTATTATTAGATGAAATTGATAAGGTTTGTGAATCGCCTATAACTATATGTTTATTTTTTTTCTCTTCTTTTTCTTTTTCTTTTTTCTCTTCTTTTTCTTTTTCAGGGTTAACCTCTTTATCTTTAGTATCATCTGCAGAACCATCTACAATTCCTGCACCATCAAGATACGGTTGTGGATTAACCCAATCACCATTTTCTGATTTTCTTATTTCAAAATGTAAATGTGGTCCTCGTGAATTACCTGCACCAAGACGTTCACCTTGACCTCCACCTGATTCGGCAATTTTTTGACCTTGTTTAACATTATCCGACACATCAACCAATCTTTTGGTTAAATGGGCATATGCTGAATAAAACGTTTCTCCATCTACACTATGTTTAATTATTATAAAATTACCATAACCTTTACGATTACTCATATCGGATCTAACTACCTCTCCATCGGCAACAGCATTTACTCCTGTACCATCAGGTATACCAATATCAATACCATTATGGTGTTTTCTATTTCTAGGTCCAAATGGAGATGTTTTCCTACCTTTTATTGATAATGGGTAAATAGTCTTATATTGTGACAGGGTTACTAATCCTGAATTATTATATGTTACAGTTGAAGAATTAGATAATACTTTTGAGTTTATTTTTTTGTCTATTTTTTTTATTGATTTATTATCTAAAAAATTATACCCTCTAGTGTCCCCAATTCTTGACCCATCAGGTAATTCAATATCTTTATAATATCTACCATAACCTTGTTCTTTAATTTCTTCGGATAACGTTGATAATAATTTTAATCTCATATATATATATATATTAAATATATATATCTAAGTGATATTTATAAATTACTAGTTAATAAAATACTATGTATGTAAAAATAAAATAAATAAAACCATAAATTATGACTGAAGATGAAAAACAAAAAATAATTAAACAACATTCAAGTGTTTACGACGGATATTCAACAGGAAATGTAAAATCTAACATGACACCACTAACATTTTATGATGCTAGAAAAGATAAATATGGAATTACTGTAGATAATTTAGGTAATGTTAAAAATTACACTAATCACAACATAAATGAAATATCTGCCAAAAATTTACATTATGATGAAATTGAAGAGCCATATAATTTTAATTCAAGAGGTCCATTAGATTCTTTTAGGGAAGATTATAATGAACTTATCGACAACGATATTAAAGAATTTAACGAAATAGAAGATAATAATGTCAAAAACATTAAAAAAATTAAAAATAAAGTTAATAAATCTTTAGACATGTTCAAAAGATTTAAAAAATATAACTAAAATGGAAATTGTTGAAATTATAACTCACTATATAGATAAAACTAAAAACGTTATTAATGTTGAGTTTAGAGTTCTTGGAGACGATGAGGATACTTTTAGAGAAGATTTAATTGAGTATTCTTTTTTTGAAGAATTCGGGTTTGACGATCAAAAAAATTTTGAAATTTTAGATTCTTTAGTAGATGAAGACGAAAAAGACGAATGGTTTGATGAAAATTTTAACTATATAGAAAATGAAGACGATTTAATTTTATTTTTAAATGAATATTATGTCGTATATCCCAATAAACTACCAAAAATCCAATTAAAATAAAAATGAAACCAATAATGGATGAGATAAATAAATTTAAAAGATTATCTAAAATATTAGAATCTAAAAACAGTAATATTGTTATAAATTTAATCGGAGACGACCTAATAAAATATTTAAATGACGATAATTTTGTTATAGATAGAAACTTATACTCAAAAAATATGAAAATAGAGGATTTGATAACTTATTTGTCTTATGAATCTAAAAAAAATATGGTTGATCACGTTTTTCTATCAATCGGTAAAATAGATAATTTTGAAAAAAAAGAAGATATTTCTTTTTTATGTGAAAAATTAAAAAATTTGTACCCAAACGCTAATATTAGCGTAATAAAATCAATTTTAGATGAAGATTACGTATATATTGACAAATATGATGAAAATTTTGAAAAAAAAATCAATAATTATTATGATGAATTTGCTAAAAACGGAATTAATGTAATTGGTAGTTACAAATCTTTAGATTATAAGTTAAATAATATTAATAAAATAAAAAAATTAATTTCAAATTACTCATATATTAATAATTCAGATACAGATATTTTTAATATTGAAAAAAAAGACTTAAATAAACCATTTTTTAGTAAAAATATTGATATATATGGTGACGATAACACAGATTATGACACAATTTATGAATTTATAGATAGATTTGAAAAAATTGTAAAATCAAAAAATTATTATGATACCCGTACTACATCAAGTTTTAAAATAGATATAGAACAAATTCAAATTATTTTAATGTTTTTAAATCCGTCATTATATTTAAATATTACAGGAAAATTTGATAAAGATACTGAAGAAGCAGTTGCAGAATACCAAAATACCCAAAAAATGGATCCAACTGGAATTTGTGATACTGAGACTTTGGAAGAAATGCTTTATGACTTAAAAGTAAAAGGTTTTGACGATGAAGATTTATCAATGTATTTGTCAAAGTTAAATTTAGATGATAATTTAGATGATAATTTAGAATTTGAAATAGATAAATCGGATGAATTGGTGACTGGTTTTGGAGACCCGACATTAGCGCCAATTAATAATTCAGAGACACTAACATTTGGGGCTGAGGTCGCTTGTAATTTGGTTGGTGATTTAGGTATATCTCCTTTTCAGGCTGCGGCTATTCTTGGAAATTTACATGCTGAAGGATTTCCATATCCTGATAGGATTCAAGGAAAAGGAATACAAAGAGGAAAATTAGTACTAGATGGTAAGACTGGATATGGATGGGCACAATGGACAAGCCTCAAAAGACAAGAAAATTTAGCCAAATTTGCATCAGATTTAGGGGTAGACTACCAAAAAGAAAATTTGACAAATGATATTAATTACGATTTTTTAGTACAAGAATTCAAAGATAGATATTTATCTCACACAGGGTTGAAAAATACCGAAACATTAAAAGAAGCGGTTATAGTTATTCTACAAAAATTTGAAAATCCTAAAGATCAATCAACTGAGGTAGAAAATAAAAGATCAAGTTATGCTCAACAATATTTGAATACTATGGGATGTAATAATGATTAATAATTAAAGGTCTCAAATATTTTATATAATTTAATAAAAAATTAAAAATATTTCGTAATATTTATATATTATATAATACTAACTTAAATGTATATTTATGAAAAATAAAATATTAATTACAGAATCTAAATTAATAAATGTAGTTAAATCTGTATTGTATGAAATAAAAGAAAATAAAAAAAATATTTATATAAAAAAAATAAAAAATATTATACATAATATTAATAACGAGAATACTATTAATAAAAAAGAAAAACATAAAATTTTAAATAAAATAATGTCCTTAATTAAAAATAACTATAACAATATTGAAATAGAAGTATCAGAAGATGCCACTTCAGACTCAGGAGGGTCATCTTCAAGTGCAGGAACTCCAGGTGTGTGGTCATCAGGTAGGGCATTTGGAAAGACATATATGAATGACCCAAAATATAAATGGGAGTCTGGATTAACAAGAGGTAAAGG
>SXGQ01342252.1_pt1 | contig 22102 bp, 32 predicted proteins | sample 3178371 | NCBI WGS metagenome assembly SXGQ01 (sample SAMN11356859, study PRJNA531348) | freshwater metagenome | isolation source: freshwater sample F1-20 | place: China: Fuxian Lake, Yuxi | collected 2017-12-25 | reverse complement strand
GACTGAAGCTTCCCTGCTGAACTTCGCTCGCGGTTTCGTCGGTCAGATTGACGAAACGGCTGGCGTGATTCACGACGTCGCGGTCATCACCGAAGGGCGCGCGCTGGGTCATGGCGTGAACATTGACGCGACCACGCTTGAGCAGGTCAAGGCGCAAGCCGAGACGTACAGCGGCGGTCTGAAGGTGAAAATGGATCACGGCGGCGGCGCGGCTGACATCGTCGGTTACCTGACCGACTTTCGCATCGCCGGCAATAAGCTGATCGCAAACTTTCACGTCCTGCAAAACACGCCACATCGCGCGTACATCTTTGAGATCGCAAACAAGATTCCCGACACGTTCGGGATGTCGATCGCTTTCTCTGGTCCGACCGAGATGGCGTCGGACAAGAAGACGGTTTTGCAACGCTGCTCTGAAATCTACTCTTGCGATCTGGTCAGCGAGCCTGCCGCCAACGCAAGCGGGCTGTTCAGCTCCAAAGCTCTCCAAGAAGGCGAGGAGGCAGAGGGCTACATACACATTGATTTCCCCATGAATGACGAAACGAAACAAGCCATCGCCGGCATGATTGAGTCGGCCATGATGGGCCTGGGTGAGCGCCTCTCCAAGCTGGAGTCGATGCTTCCTAAGCCTGAAGACAAGGAAGTCGCAATGGCTTCCCGAAACGACGAGATCAAGCTCGCTGCTGAAGCGGCTGGTCTTGCTGCTGTCAAGGAGTTCGCCAAGTCCTTTGGCGCTCCGATCACGAAAGCCATCGCCTCTGAGGCTACTGTCGCTCCCGCTCCGGTTGCGCAGAAGTTCGAAGAGCTGGTTGCCGCTAAGGCTTCCGAGCTGAAGGGCGACAAGAGCGCGGCCATCGCGTTCTGCGTCAAGAATCACTGCAACGAATACGCCGTCTTCCGCTCGCGCGTGCAGGCCGGTGAAGTCATCAAACTCTAATTTACCATGAGCACCCAGTACTTCGGCACGGGATCCTTCCTTGCCAATGCGGCGATCACTGCTTTTCGCGCGGTCGTCATTTCCACGAACGGTGGCGTCGGTCTGTCGGCTACGGCTGGCAGCGTTGACGGCATCGCCCAGATCGATGCGGCTTCCGGCGACTATGTCACCGTTAAGTTTCTCAACCAAGGCGGCACCCAGAAGGGTACGCTTGTCGGCGCTCCGGTAACGGTGGGCGACACGATTTACGCTGCCGCCTCGGGTCAGGTGTCCCCTGCCGGCACGGTAACTATCGGCAAGAGCCTCACCACTGCGAGCACCGATGGTTCGATCATCGAGTTCATCGCTAAGAACCTCTAAGCTAAACTACCATGTATACTAACGCTGCTGCCATTTTCCGTGGCGATCTCGCTGGCGTTGTCGAGCAGGCTAAAGACTATGAGTCTAACCTGATCGGCACGCGCGTGATGCCCATTCTCAACGTACCCCTTCGCGCTGGTCAGTATCCGTCCTTCAAATTGAAGGAAGGCCAGCTCCTCAAGAGCGACGTTAAGAACCGCACTCCGTACTCGACGTACGCGCGCGGCACCCGTTCCTTCACGCAGGAGACGTACACCGCTGCGGAGTACGGTTACGAGGAAGCGGTTGACGATACGGTCGCGCTTGACGTGGCCCGTTTCTTCGACGCTGAAGTCGTTGCTGCCAAGCTCTGCTTGCGCAAGCTCCTCCTCGCTCACGAGCTGCGCGTTGCTGCGCAGATCTTTAACACCTCGACGTTCACGTCGACCAACTCTGGCACCGCGTACACGACGGCCAATCTAGCGACGTTCGACGTCGGTCTGGACGTTGAGTCCGCGATCGATCGCATTCTTGCGCTCGGCGAAAGCCGCGACAACCTCCGCGTCGTGATGAGCAACACGGTCTATACGCGCATTAAAGCTTCGACGAAGTTCCAGAACCGCCTGCGCGGTACGGGTCTCTCGACCGACACCATCCTCAACGCTTCGCAGCAGGCCGCTGCCGAGGTCTTCGGCGTTGCCGAGGTTCTCATCGGTCGTGCCAGCTACGACAGCGCTAAGGAAGGCCTTGCCTTCTCGAGCGCGAACGTCTGGTCGAACGACTATATCTGGGTCGGCGCGGTGACCGATGCTTCCTCTGGCTACTTCGGCGGCGGCACGGGCTTCACGCTTAACTGGCAGGAGTACGGCAGTCCGACCGGCGTGTTCACCTACCGTGACGAGTCCATCAAGTCGGACATCGTGCGCGCTTCGCACTACGTTTCCGAGAAGGTTGTGAACAGCAACGCGGCGCAGATCGTCGCGACGCAGTACAGCTAAACTCTGTTGTTGGGTTATTGTGTTCTCCCCTGCTGGCTTCGGCTGGCAGGGGATTTTCTTTTTTGACGGTTCGCGCTACGCCATGCGCGTATCGCTTTGCGTCATCTGCGGGAACGAGGAACACCACATCGAACGCATGCTGGACTCATTCAGTCCAGCCTTTGATGAGCTGTCGCTGGTACGAGCTATCGGCGCACGCCAGCCAGACCGTACGTTGTCTATCGCGCGTGACTGGTGCGAGGCGCGCGGCAAAACGTTCCGTTTCCGCGAGCACCTCAACCAGCCTGGCGCCGAGCATTGGGAGCACGTTGACTCCTTTGGTGAAGCACGCAACGAAGCCTTCCGTCAAGGCACCGGCGACTGGCTGATCTGGTGCGACTGTGACGACCTGCTGGATAACGCCGATCGGCTCAAGGAAGTCTTGGCTGATCTGCCTGCCGAGGTCTCAATGGCGAGGTTCCTCTACGATGTCCGAGGCACCAGCAAGAAGCTGTTCCGCGAGCGTGCTATCCGACGCACGGTCTTCGAGGCTGGTCGCAAGTGGCACCATGATGTCCACGAGAACCTGCTGCTGCTCGCCGGCGACAAGCACATCGACCTTGAGGATCCTGTCTGGATTCATGCGCCGCTGGAGGTCAAGCGCGAGAACCGGCACCGCAACCTGCGGATCCTCCGCAACTCGGTACGGGACGCCGCCTCGCAGTACTTCTACATTCATCAGGAGCATTATTGCTCTGGCAACTTCAAGGCTGCGGAGGAGTTCGGCAAGCTGGCGATCTCCATGCCGAATCTGCAAGACTCGTTTAAGTACGAGGCTCTTCTAAACGTGGCGCGAGTCTGCGGGAACCATCGCGACGCGATAAACTACTGCCTGCAAGCGCACGGCGTCTTCCCGTGGTGTCGCGAGGCGCTAAATGCGCTGATCTTGCTATACTTTGAGAAGCAAGACCGCCAGCGCGCCTACTACTGGGCCGAGCGCGCGCTAGAGCGTCCAGAGCCGCCATTAGAGGACCGACCGTGGACACATGAGGCCAAGCATTACGGCTGGTATGGAATCGACCTAGCGGCACGCGCGGCACGCTACGCAGGCCACGCCGAGCGAGCGCAGAACCTGCAAGATCACTTCCACGCTGGCAAGGAGCCGACGATCTCGCTGATCCATGCCACGCGCGGGCGGTCTAGCAAGGCCGTTGCCTGTCGCGAAGCCTTCCTGCAAGCCGCTGCGAATCCGGCCAACGTCGAGCACATCTTCTGCGTGGACCTCGATGACGGCGTGTCGATGGAGATGGCGCAGCAGTTCGTCCACGTCACCAGCAAGGAGCAGAGCTGCGTCGCGGCGTGGAACTTGGGCGCACGCAAGGCACGAGGCGACCTGCTGATTCAGCTTTCAGACGATTGGCTCCCGCCGCTGCATTGGGATTTGCAGCTCTTAGAGCTAGTCGCAGGACGTGATCTCAAGAAGGAGCAACTAGCCATCGCGATCAACGACGGTCATCGCAAAGACGAGCTGATGTGCATGGCGATTATGTCGCGCGCGCGCTGGGAGGCTCAAGGCGATATGTTCTTCGCCGGCTACGAGTCGGTCTTCTCAGACAACGAGTTCAGCCATCGCGCTTGGGCCGACAAGATCGTGATTGATGCACGCGACAAGGTGACGTTCGTTCACGATCACCCGCACTTCAGCAACGGTCCACTCGATCCGACTTACCACCACAATAACCGGAGCGAGCGGTACAAGCGCGGCAAGGAACTGTTTGAGGCACGCAATCCATGAACCACTTTTTCCATGAGTCGCGGTTCGGTGAGAACTGGTTCGACTACGCGAACATTTACTCGCGCTTTATCGAGGAAGCGCCGGTCGGTGCGACGATCGTTGAGGTCGGTTCGTGGCGTGGTCGGTCGATGGCGTTTCTCGGAGTCGAGGCGATCAAGAGCCAGAAGCAGTTGCAGCTTTACGCGGTCGATACGTTCCGAGGCAGCATCGAGCACGCAGGCCATCCGCAGCTTGCGAGTGGTTCAATGGTCGGCCACTTCCTCCAGAACATTAAGCCGATCCTGCACGCGGTGCATTGCTTGCCGCTGCCGTCAACCGAAGCATCGAAGCTGTTCGACGATAAGTCAGTGTTCGCGGTCTTCATCGACGCCTCGCATCAGTACGAGGACGTCCGCGCTGACATTGCGCACTGGCGCAACAAGGTGCAGCCTGGCGGCTACTTGGCGGGTCACGACTTTGGCGGATACGATGGCGTGCGACGCGCCGTGGCTGAAACGCTGGGCCTCTACACTGTCGTGGGTCAGTCGTGGATCACGCAATGCTGACGATCTTCACCATCGTGTTGAATGGGAAACCGTTCATCGATAAGCAGTTGCCGATTTTCCAGCAGCTGACGATCCCGTGGCGCTGGCACATTGTTGAGGGCGTCTCGCGTCCGGAAGGATGCACAAGCTGGTGCGCTGAGGTGCAGGACCGCTGGCACAAGAACTGGCTGTCTATTGACGGAACTACCGAGTACCTCGACAGCATTAAGGATCCGCGCGTCCGCGTGACGTGGCGGCTCGGTCCTTGGGCTGGCAAGATCGCGATGGTTAACGCTGCGATGGAGGACGTGACCGATGGCGTCGTGATGCAGATCGACGCCGACGAGTTCTGGACTGCTGACCAGCTAGAGGCGGTCTATGATATGTTGCAGGACAAGCAGCCTGGCGACTTCGCGCAGTTCGACTGTTTCTACTTTGTCGGACCGAGCAAAGTCGTTACGACGCGGCAAGGCTTCGGCTCGATGTCATACGAATGGTTCCGCGCGTGGAAGATGGCGCCTGGATTGCGCTTCAACAGTCACGAGCCGCCGGTTCTCAACGCTTGGGCTAGCTATGTTCCGCGCGAGACTACGCGCGCGATGGGCCTCGTCTTCGACCATTACGCCTACTTTACCGAGGAGCAGGTCCAGTTTAAGGAGGAGTTCTACCAATACGAGGGACTTGTCGACGGCTGGCGTCGATTGCAAAAAAGCAAGGGCGACGTGCGGCTGTGTGATTACTTTAAGTTCCTTGAGAATCAACCGTGGGTGATCGCCGGCGACATATGAAAACCGTTGTGCTAGTTTATCACGAGCGGCTAGGTGACGTCCTGCGCTGCTTGCCAATTGCGCGGCATCTCGCAGGCCAAGGTGTGGAGGTGCTGATTGAGTGTCTGCCGCAGTATCACTCGCTGTTTGATGTCGTCAGCTACGCAGCGCCTGTTGCGCCTGGTCGTGCAGGCAAGGCCAAGCGGATCGACTTGCAGATTTGGCCTGAGCGTTATTCCGACTTTAGGGCCAGCGGAAAATCGTGGGCGGATTACGTTTACGGTCTTGTTCCTGAGTGCGCCGGCATGGATCGTCGCATCGTCTTCGACAGGCTCGATCCGCGACCGGCCATGGAAGACGCCATAATGGGACCACTTACGGCGATTGTCTCGCCGTTTGGCTACTCGCAGACCGTGCAGTACAACCCGGCGCTGCTTTCACAGTTTGCTTTTGCTCAGTTTAAGGCGCCGATGCGCATTCTCGCAGATGAACGGCAGGCTGAGTCCTTTATTTGCCGCGGCTGGTCGGAGGGGCTTTTCTTGACCGCGCGCAACATTCCTGAGCTAATCCGCATCTTGCGTGACGCTCGCGAGGTCATGACCATTAACAGCGCACCCGCAATTATTTGCGATGCCGTGCGCGATCGGTACTACCACATCCCGTCCGGCACGCCGCAGGACGACACGATCACGCCTAAGTCGGTCGTTGTGACATTTGGAGCATAGGTATGACCGTTCGCGACTTCGATCCTGCTTTGCTGGAGGCCGACTTCAGCGCTATTCAAGACCAAGCCGGTATCACCTTCTCGATCTTCGGCGTGACCATCACGGGCGTCTGGGCCAACTCGCGAAACGTCTTCCAGTCCTTTGAGGACCAGCGCCGAGACGAGGGCCGGTATACGGTGTTCTTCTTGGCGTCTCAGGTTGTGACTGCACCGCAGCTCACGTCTAACGTGGTGCGCGCTGGCGTGACCTACTTCATCGAGAACCTAGAGTTCGACGCGGAAGGATCGGGCGTGCAGATGGAGGTCAAGAAGTCCATATGATCTCGCTGGAGCTACGCACTAAGGAATTAGAGAGAGCCTTATTTCGCCTAGCGTCAGCAGGCCGTGTTAGCTATGGCGCTGTGATTAAGGAGGAGGCGCGATACGTCACGCAATTGCTAATCAAATTTACTCCGCCTGACACTCAGTCACAAGGTCGCAAGGCGATCTCAAAAGACTTTGGCAAGCTGATCACTCCGCTGCGTTACGATTACTTCAAGGAGCGCGAAACCGAGGGCGGTTTCTATCGATCCATTTCTCGTTACATTCGCAAGCGCGAGTCTGGGAAGCTACAGCAGTTGTTCAACAATCCCAACTTAAAAGGGTACTTTGGATTGAGGCTACTGACAAATACGAATCAAATCAGCGAGCATCACAAGCAACGGCGCACGCGATATGGTCGCATTCACAGTGGCTCAAAACAGTTTGCAGCCTATGCTAAGGACGCAAACAAGGTCATGAAAGACGTTCAACAGAGAGTCGGCTGGACTGTATCTGGTTGGATTCCTGCCGCTCGCGTAACCGGCGCACGCTGGAAAAAGTTTTCGGGCAAGTTTGAGGGTAAGTCTGGATCTCAGGTTTCCAACTTCGGACCGAATCCATTCATCATTGCACGAAACTTTAATGTGAAGATTCCGAATTATCAAAAGGACGTGGATGCGGTTTTAAGAGCGCGAGTAGGTATTACAAAGAGAAAACTTGATCGCGTGCTTGCCGGTCAAGCAGTTAACCTTGGCTTTGTTCGAGTCAAAGGCGGTCAACCAATTACGGAAAACAACGTAGCATGAGCACTAGAACACAGATTCGAAACGCAATTGGCGCAAAGCTAACGGCAGGGGCCGCAGTCGTGCCGACCGCAAATCTCCTCAAGGGACGAAACAACACAATTGCTTCGGTGTCGTTTCCATCTGCGGCTGTCTACGCTGTCGAGGAGCAGATTGAGGTGCGCTCGCTAGCGCCTAGCAATCGCGTCCAGTATCGGCAGTTGACCGTTAATGTGGACTACTTTACAGCACAAACCGGCGTGACCTTGATTGACGACCTGTTCGACACTGGCTCGGCTGCGGTCGAGTCTGCTGTGCTGCAAGACGTTACACTTGGAGGCGTTTGCGACGACCTGCATTTAACGAATGTTCAATATGTAGTAGAGGACGACGAGGACAAACGCTGGGGTGTCGCGCGTCACACTTTTAACTGCATCTACTTAACCACCGACTAAAATGGCTAACCACCTGGGCCGCGAAGGCACCGTCAAGATCAGCTCCACCACCATCGGCGAACTGCGCAACTATGCAGTTGCACACTCGTCGGATGTCGTCGAAGACTCCGTGATCGGAGACATCTACCGCACGCGCAAAGCGACTATGAAGACTTGGTCGGTTTCCGGCGACTTGTTCTGGGATGAGAGTGATGCCGGCCAGATCTCGCTAACTATCGGCTCGTCGGTAACCGTTAACTTGTATCCTGAGGGCGCCGATTCTGGCGACACCTACTACAGCGGCGGCGGCATCGTCACCAAGTTCGACATCAGCGCCGCGTTTGACGGCATGGTCGAAGGCTCTATTTCCATCGAAGGGAACGGCGCTCTGAGCTCCGTTACTGTCTAATGGACGCAATCGACCTCGTACGCGAACACTTTGCTGCGCTTGGGACTCGCTCAATCGAGATTCCCGAGTGGAAGCTGACGATCTATTCCACGCCGGTCACGCTGGCTGAGAAGAATCGACTGTACCGCAAGGCCAAGGAAAGCGACATGGAACTGCTTGTCGATGTCTTGATTCTCAAGGCGACCGACAAAGACGGGAACAAGCTTTTCAACGTCGATCACAAGATGACGCTGCTACACAAGGCAGACTCAAACCTGATCGCGCGTGCCGCTAACTTCATCCTGTCGGACTCTGCGCCGTCAGTTGATGACCTAAAAAACTGACGCACGGCGGCGAGGCTGCCGACCTCCTCGCCGTCTATGCTCTTGCGGAAAAGCTCGGCAAATTCGCGTATGAGGTTCTTGCCATGCCGACGCATGAACTCAATGGCTGGCTTGCGTACTTTCACTATCAGCAGCAGCTAAACAAGAAACATGGCTGAAGCCTCATTTACAATCCGCGCAGTTGATGCAACGCGAGCCGCGTTTCTGAACGTTCAGAACAGCTTGGCGCAGCTCAAGAACTCAAGCGCTACTGCGTCGGCATTTCTTCAAAAGGCATTCAGTCCTAAAGCATTAGGCACCGGCCTAGCGTCTGCACTTGGCATTTCTTTGGTCGGAGCAATCGACTCTGCTGTTGAGGCTCTTGTTCGATTTCTAACACGCTTCAACGACGTTCAAGAGACGGTAAAGGCTAGCGCGCAGGAAGTAGCCAAGATCTACGAGGACGCATTTCTAGAGTCTGTCGGACCAGAGCAACAGCTTTCGGTTTTAGCTAGGAAGCGCAGAGAGCTAGAAAAGGAAATCTTCGAACTCCGACAAAAGACCGCAGTCATCACGCGCGAAACGATGACTATGGATCGGACTGGTCAGGTCCGAACGGTAAGAACTTTTACCAGCGAAGCGACGCGCAAAGAAGCGGACAAACTCAAAGAAGTTGAGGACACACTTGCCCGCATTAATGTCCGCGCAGATCAAATCTCAACGAAGAAGTCGATTGATCAAGTCAAGCAGCTTGAGGATACATTTGATGCACTCATTGCTGCGCAAAGGAAATCAAATGACGAGGCCGAGGCTAATCGGCTAGAGTTTGAAAAACTGCAACTTGCGCTAAAAGAAGCTGCAAGTGGTCAGCTTGATTTGCTTGATCCAATGCGGGAATACGAGCGGCAAATTCAGCTCGTCAATAAATTAGAGCTGGAAGGTCTGCTCAATGTTCAACAAGCAGAACAGCGCCGAAAACAAATTAGAAAAGAGGGCCAAGAGTTTTTAGATCGTGACTTGGACAAGCTGCGCGAGATTGCGGACGCTCACAAAGACATCTTGGACCCAACGCGAGAGTACACTCGCGAGTTAAAAGTTATTGATGAGCTGCAATCTAAAGGATTGCTTAGTGTCTCAGAAGCTGCACGCCGTCGCCAGCAGGTTACGTCGGCAAGCCAGCGCGCTGTGTCTGCCCAGCAGAATGAATACAACGCGACGCTTCGTGAGTTCCAGCAGATTCAAGGTAGAATCTACGGCAACGAAGTTTCTAACTCAGATCAAATTATTGAACTCAAGGCTCGCGAAACGCAGATGCTGACTGAGTTGGGGCAAATTGCATCCAACGACTTAGCTGGTCGAGCAATCAAGCAGCGCGAGCTTATTGAGATTTATCGCGAACTTGAGCCATTGATGGAGGAACAGCGCCGCCTCGCTCGCGAGGCCGGCGAGATGATCGCTATGAGCTTTGAGGATGCGATTCTAAGCGGTAACAAACTGTCCGACGTGTTGAAGAATCTTGCGCAGGATTTGATCAGACTCATCTTTCGCAATGTCATCACTGCTCCGCTTGCTCGCAGCATTGGCAATGTCTTCGGTGGCTTCTTGGCTGAAGGCGGACCAGCGCGCGCCGGAACGCCTTATGTAGTTGGGGAAGCAGGACCAGAGCTCTTCGTGCCTGGCACTAGCGGCACTGTCATTCCCAATGACCGCATGAATCAGATGGGCGGCAGCGCTGGAGGCACGACGGTCAACATCTCATATAACATTCAGTCTGGCGTCTCGCGCGCTGAGTTGCAGCCGATCCTTGAGAACGAGCGCAAGCGGCTGCGTGCTGAGATTCCCGATATGGTTCGCCGTGGTGGCTCGTATCGTGCAGCCTTTGCGTAAGTCATGGCTATCTCCTATCCACTAACGCCGCCTTCGCCGTTTCGCGCGTCGAAGATTAGCTTCACCGGAACGTCCGCAACGTCACGAAACGTCTCGCCATTCACCTTCCAGCAGCAGCAGTACAACTGGCCTGGGCAGGCTTGGATTGGATCGGTTGAGTGTCCGCCAATGGTGCGCGCTGATGCAGAAGCTGTGATTGCCTTCCTGCTCGCTGCGCAGCGCGGCACGTTCTACTTTCAAGACTACGCAAACCCGACTCGACGTGGCACGGTAACAGGAACGTTGACCGTCTCCAGCGCGACCGCCAACAGCACGACGCTCGGCATCTCTGGAGCAACTGGCACCTTCGCGCTGGGCGACTGGTTGCAGATCGGCACGTCGCTTTACAAGGTCATTCAAGTCAACTCCAGCAGCTCCGTCGATCTGTTTCCTGTTCTCCGCTCAAGCTACGCAGCGGGAACATCAATCGTTTACTCTAACGCCAAGGGATTGTTTCGACTAGCGAGCAACCAGACCGAATGGTCAATTGAGTTGGCTGGAATTTACGGAGTCGCCTTCTCAATCGTCGAGGAGCTTCCGCAATGAGCATCACCGCCGCAGGACGCACAATGACCGCCGGCATGGTGTCGGAGGTTACGACCGCACAGCTTTCGCCTGTGCTGCTGGTCGATATGGACTTTACCACTCCAGTCTACTTGTGGACTGGATACGGCACGCTTACCTACGCAGGCAAAGGCTATCTCGGAACCGGAGATCTCGGAACGATTGCACCAGTTGAGGAGACGACAGACTTGTCGGCGCGTGGTCTGATGTTTCAGCTTTCGGGCATTCCTACTGCCTTCATCTCGCTGGCGCTTAACGAGAACTATCAAGGCCGTAGCTGCTCCGTGCAGCTTGGCGCGCTGTCTCCTACCGCTGGGCTGATTGCTTCTCCGGTCACTGTCTTTGTCGGTCGCATGGACGTGATGGCAATCTCCGACGATGGCAGCACCGCTCAAATTACCATGAGCGCCGAGGCTCGCTTAGTTGACTTGCTGCGCGTCAAAGAGTCGCGATACACAGACGAAGAACAGCAGACCATCGACCCTACCGACAAGGGTCTTGAGTACGTCAACGCGATTCAGGAAAAGACAATCTACTGGGGCGCTCAGAATCCAACTAACCAGACCGATTGGAATGATGACAATGGTCGAGATGGTCTACCGGTAATGTAAGAATGAAAGCGGACAACTGGCCCATCCTGCTTGCTCAATTTATCGAGCAAAGACGGCACGTTCCGTTCAGCTGGGGTGCGAATGATTGCTGCTTGTTCGGTGCTGATTGGGTTTTGCGCGCGACCTCAAAAGATCTAGCGGCTGATCTGCGTGGTAGATACGGCAGCGCATTAGGAGCCGCTCGCATTTTGAGTCAATGCGGTGGAGTGCGAGGACTAATCAAAACCAGAGGCGAACAAATCGGCATGAATTCAGTACCGTCAAGCTCAATTCAGCGTGGCGATTTGGTCGTCGCTGATATGGGTAGAGGAGAAAGCATTGGCATCTCCCTCGGCAACGTCGCAGCCTTTGTTTCTCGCGACGGTTTAATTTTCGCACCGTTTGACTTTCAAATCAACGCGCCGTGCTGGCGCTTTTGACCTATGGCTGAGGCAATCGCAACTTGGCTACTCACTACTTTTTTGCCTACGTCTGCTGCCATTGGCGGCGGAACTGCCGTAGTTGTTGCCGGGACTACTTTGGCAATCACTACAGCGATTGTTAAATACGTTGCAGTCGTCGCCATCTCAATGGCGGCATCAAAACTGCTGACGCCGAAGATGCCCAGCCTTGCCGATTCTTTGGGATCGCGCGGGCAAATGGTGCGCTCTCCTATTGCTGCACGTCAGATTATCTACGGTCGCTGCAAGGTGTCTGGAGCGATCGTTTACCTCTCCACGACTGGCGCAAAGAACGAGTATCTGCACGTCGTGCTGGCAGTTGCCGGCCATGAAGTCGAGGAGCTGGGTGATGTCTACTTCAACGAAGACTTGGTTCTAAGTGGCGCAAGCGATGGCAGCGCGACCGGCAAGTACGCCGGATACGCAGACATTTACAAGAAGCGAGGCGCCTCTGGTCAGACTGCGTTTTCAACTCTAGTCACCGACACAGCTAGTCTCACAGACGGCAAATGGACCAGCGACCACAAGCTGACTGGCATTGCGTGTATGTATGTGCGGCTGAAGTGGAACACTGAGGTTTACATCGGCGGCATACCCAACATCAGCGTTATCGTTAAGGGTAAGAAGGTCTACGATCCACGCACGGCGACCACGGCGTACTCGACAAATTCGGCGCTCTGTCTGCGTGATTACCTTACGTCGTCGCTGGGTATGGCGATGACAACTAGCGAGATCGACGACACCTCTTGCACTGTCGCTGCTAATGTCTCCGACGAGCAGGTACAGATCCTGCCGCTGTCACCGGCTACCTACGAGAACCGCTACGAGACGAACGGAACCATCTCAACCAGCGAGACTCCGAGCGCCGCAATCGCGAAGCTCTTGTCTGCTATGGCTGGCCTAACTGCTTACTCGTCGGGCAAGATGGTTATCTACGCTGGCACTTACCAAGTGCCGACAATCACGCTCTCTGAAAAGCACTTTGTCGGGCCGATCTCTGTCACGACGCGCACAAGCGCCCGTGATCGCGTTAACACCGTCAAGGGCGTCTATATCTCCGAGCAGAACGAGTGGCAGCCATCCGACTTTCCGGTCATCACGTCGGCAACCTACGTTACGCAGGACAACTCGATCAAGTACACGCGCGACGTGTCACTGCCGATGACCGTTTCGCCGTCGTGCGCGCAGCGTCTTGCCGTCATTGAACTACGGCGTGCGCGTCAGGAGATAGTGCTAAATGCGCGCTTCCGCTTGGAAGCTACGCAGATTCGCGCTGGCGAAACGGTGATGATCTCGAATGCCAAGCTCGGCTGGACTAACAAGGTCTTCGAGGTCATGGAGTGGAAGTTTGTCACTGATGGAACGCCTCCGATTCTGGCAGTTGACATGATGCTCCGCGAGATCGACTCGACCGTCTACTCATGGACCGTCTCGGACGAGATCGCGGTTGCAGACGCTGCCAACACGACGCTGCCTAATCCGTTCACGATCGCTGCGCCGACGTCGCTGTCGCTAGTGGCAGATGGCACGACTCAGCAGTACCAAGCAGACGGCACCGCGTTGCCGCGTATCAGAGTCTCATGGTCCGCGCCGTCCGAGGAGTTCGTCCAGTCGGGCGGCTTTGTCGGCATTGAGTACAAGGAGACCACGGCAACGACGTACTTGACCTGGGGCCGCGTGCCAGGAGATCAGACGCTTGAGTTTATCAGCTCCGACGTTCGAATCGGGACTGGCTACAACGTGCGGATCTACGGCGAGTCATACTTCAAGGTCTCGTCTAGCTACGTTTCCGGCGTGGTCACGGTGCAGAAGGATACCGTTGCACCATCCGTTCCGACCAGCCTCACGGCTAACATCGGCACAGGCAAGGCGGTGTCGCTGGACTGGGATGACGTGAGCTCGGCGGATCTAAGCGAGTACGGCGTCTACCGCAACACAACCGGAGTCACGCCGGCTAGTGCAGCATCAGACAAGATTGCGGAGACGCGCAGCTCGCGATTCTTTGATGCAGAAGTCACGGTCGGAACAACCTATTACTACTGGGTAAACGCTTATGATCGGCTCGAGAACGTGTCGGACTTCTCAAATCGCGCGTTCGCTCGACCGCTTGGCGTCACAGCGTCACCCGACCTGACGCCTCCCAGCACGCCGAGTGCGCCGACGTTCAAGAGCGAGCGAACCTACCTCGCCTCGGACGGCACCGCTCTTGCAGCGATTGTCTTGACCGTTCCGGCTGTCCCGTCTGGTGGTGTTGCACTCGACATATTGTCGCGCGTCTCCGGCACGGATGGCTACAAGGTCGAAGGGCAGATCGATAACGTTGCCGCATCTGCATTCGAGATCGACGACCTGACGCTTGGAGTCGCCTATGACTTTGCTTGCCGTGGCGTCAATGCTTCGGGCATCTACTCCGCGCTTTCAACCGCGCTCACGCGCACGGCGCCGAGCAGCACCACGGCGCCTGCTGCTCCGACAAACGTGTCGATCACGTCAACCGGAATCATTCCCGAATACTTTCCGGGTTCTCAGGTTCTCCTATTCGGCACGCGCGTGTTGTGGGATGCCTCGACGGAAACCGATTTCTCGTACTACGAGGCAAAGGTGGTCAGCACGAACGATCCTAACTCGACATCGTACAACTGGACCCCTGGACCTACGGGCGGGCTGCTTCAGACGCGCGAGAACCAAGCTTACTTCTACAACGCGCTTCTCAACGCTGGTTATGTCTACGTTCGCAGCGTCAATCGCGCCAAGGTTGCGAGCACTTGGGTTTATGGTGGCAATGCGAACAGCGCAGCCAACACAGGTTATACCTCGCTCGGTAAGCAGGAGTCGAGTAACGTCTCGGTGACAGGAGGCACGGTCAACTCGGTGACCATGAATGCGGTCAGCATTACCGCGACCAAGGTCAAAGTGCCGATCACTGTTTCTGGCACGCAGTACCGAGGGCTTGAGGCAAACGAGACGACCGCGGTCGATGTCTACGCTGTCAACCTCCGCGTGTACGATAACACAACCACCCAGAAGTTCCGCGTCGACAACGCGACAGGCGAACTTTACGTCCAATCGTCTAAGGTGGTCTCGACGCGCTACGGCACGACGCCGACCACGCTCAACGAAGTCATCTCCGCATTACAGCATCACGGCTTGGTCCCATAAGTCATGGCACTCAAACTTAACATCACACTACCGAACGGCGCGTCAGGCGAGTATCTGCGACTGGTCAACGTCGAGTGGGACCGCAACCTTGAAAGCGCATTGGCTTACCTCGCCTTGTATCTGAACAAGGCACAAGCCGACGCAGCGCCGGCGCATCCTCTGGCGCTCGTCGCGCAGATCAACGTGCGTGGCCTGCCTTTCGCCGATCACCTAAGCAACGCAGCTCTGAAGGCTCCGAACGTCAACTTCCTGTCCCAGCTCTACCACATCGCGAAGACCGAGCCGTCGTGCGTGAAGATCATCAACGGCGTGAGCGTGCCTGATTTAGCGCAGGCCGAGGATGTCTAAAGGACGGCGCTTCGTCGTCGCGTCAGACAACCACGGCGATCAGTACGACGAGGCAACATTTAAGGCGCTCAAGTCCTTCTTGGCTGACTTCCGACCCGAGGTTCGCATCCACGCCGGCGACAATTGGGACTTTCGCAACCTACGCAAAGGAGCGTCTGACGATGAAAAAGCGCACAGCCTCGAAGATGACTGGGAAGCTGGCGTCGAGTGGCTTCGCGCGTTCTTCGACGGTGGACGCGACAACCACTTCCTGCGAGGCAACCACGACGAGCGACTGTGGCACTTCTCACACAACGCCGCAGGCTTGGTCCGCGACTACGCAACCGAAGGCATCAAGAGAGCGGAGCGCGTTGTGGCGCAGGCAAAGGCGAGGATGCTGCCATATGACTCGCGCTTTGGCGTACTCCGTCTGGGACACCTGAGGGTCGTTCACGGCTACTTCGCGGGCCTCGGTGCAGCGCGCCGCCACAGCATCGCTTACGGCAACTGCTTATTCGGGCACACTCACAGCACGGACTCTGCGCCGGTCGAATCAATTGACGGTCCAGCGGAGGCACGCGGAATCGGCTGCACCTGCAAGATCGACATGGCATACAACCAGCACATGGTCGGCAAGCTGCGGCACGACAACGCCTGGTGCTACGGCGTCTTGTTCGAGGACGGAACGTATCAGCTTTTCCAAGCTAAGAAAATTAACGGAGCATTTTATGCAGCGCAAGGCATTCAAAAGTATTGACGACAAGTGGGTCGGACTACTCAAGGAGGCGCTGCACAAGAACGAGCGGCGACCTGTGGGCGATGGCTGGGTGACCGTCGTTGAGCTGGCCGCGAAGCTAAAGGTCGGAACGGATCGCGCGTACTCGCTCGTCAGCGAGATGGTCGCGAAGAAGAAGGTCGAGCGCTTTGTAGGAGCTGTGAAACTTGAGAAGAAGATGGCGCGCCGCGTCTGGTATCGCCCGCTCTAAAATGGATCGACCGCCACAGTTTCAACTTGGCGAGCTGGTGCGGTCACGCATTGATCCGAGCTGCGGCTTTGTGGTTGTCGGTCACGTCTACCGAGCGGCCACAATTGAATACTTGGTAGCGGACTCTAGCGGCTCCGAGGAAGTTAGATCCGACCTGGAGATCGAGGCTGGCGAGCGGCAGAAGGATCCGGTAACGTCGGATTAAAACTGCGTAAGTTGTTGCTGTGTCGCAACGTCTGCGCGTGCGGATAAATTCCGCAAATTTCCGCTTGAGCCGGTGGGTCGGGTCTGCATTGTGGTCGTTACACAACCCACCCGACATGAAAACCGCTGATACAAATATCGCCGCCTTGGAAGCCGCTTGCGCCTTCGCTAAGTCACTTGACGCTGTCGCGTCGGCGCAGGTCTGGACACCGACACCTGAAGAAATTGACGACTACGCCGCAGGCGGCATTATCGCTTGCGCGACGCTGGAAGTGACCGTCTGGCGCTTTTCTTGCGCCTCAACTGTCCAGTCGGAGATTGAGGCGTTAGGTGTGCGTTGCATCGGCGATGGTTCTGGGCCTGAAGGCCCGTGTCTCACCTTCAGCGTCGCCTAACAATGCGCTTTTTAATCCTCATCTTGAGCCTTACTGCAAGCTTACACGCTGCACCTCCTGAGTCGTTCTGGCGTGCGCTGCACATCGTAGAATCTGGTGGCAAGCGCGGCGGTGTAATTCTCGGCGATCAAAATCGTAGCCGCGGACCCTTGCAGATCATGCGCGCATACCACGCTGACTCGCGCGTCGCTGGCGCTTACGAGAACGTAGACGACTTGGCATACTCACGCCGCGTCGTGACTGCGTATCTCAAGCGTTACGCACCCAAAGCTTGGGCGGCTGGCGATGTTGAGACGCTGGCTCGCGTACACAACGGCGGTCCTCGCGGTGCCAGCAAGCCACAGACTAAGGCTTACGCAGCGAAGGTGCGGAGGGCCATGCAATGAGCCGCACGCCTGCGAAGCCGGGACGTAAGCCTTCGCCGGTCGGCGTCAAGGTCATGATTCCTTGGCGCGTGTCGCCTCGGCTAGTCGAGCGCCTGCGCTGGCAAGCCGCGAAGCAAGGTCTGCAACCATCCGAACTCCTTTCCCGCATCATTGAACGCAATGCACCTCCCGTCTAAAGCTAAGGTCTCCGTCGTCCTGACGACTGAGCAAGTCAACGCGCTGCGCGACATTGCAGTCCAGCGCCAACTGAGTCTATCCGACGTAGTACGGGAAGCCGTCCGTCTGATGCTCGACACGCCTCGGTGAATGCGCTGACGATCTGCGCCACGATCCTCGGCGGACTTAGTCTTGCTGCCTCGGTCATCGTTTTACTACGCGCACGTCGCGAGTATATCCGGTGGCGCAAACGTCGGTTCTACCTCTACGCAGATCCCACTAATGTCACTACACGTCACGGGTCAGGAGGCGACAAACTGCATTCGATTTCTGGAAAAAGCATTAGCCAAGTGGGAGCGAGAGCAATTGAAGCAAGGCGCGCTTTCGGCCAATCAGGCGGCAAAGGTCAAGGAGCAGTCGAGGCCAAAGGAAACCAAGCGCAGGTCGCGCGTCGCGCAGCGAGTCTGGACCGCGGACGAAATTGCAGCAGTCGCAAAGGCGATTGAGACCAACCAGACGACGCGCAGTTTAGCAGCTAAACTTGGAATTGCTTACGGTCTTGTATGGAACAAGCGCACACAACTAGAGCACGCTTTGAAACTCTCACGCCTGAGAGGTGCGACCAGCTCATCCGAGCAGCGCGTCGACGTGCCGCATACCGAGTAGCGCGGATCAAACTTTCTGTTATGGAACACAATACAATAACAACGGCAGAGCAGGCTCGCGTTCTACTCTCTCCGGTCATGGGTAAGCTCAAGAGCGCGTTTCCCGGTGCGAGTCATCACTCGGTCACCGTTGCATACTGGGGCGATAACAAAGTCTTCTTTGGCGTCGGCATTGCTGTGGGCGACCAGCATCTTGCCAGCACTTACTGTGACACTGCAGCCGAAGCCATCGATCACCTTGCGACGCGATCATCCGAGGAGCTGCGCCAGCGCGCTGCCAAGCTCGTTGCGCAGGCCGAGGCGCTGGAAGGCGGTGTGCTGTGATTCCGCTGACAACTCCGAGCGCTTGGCAACCTCACACGACCTGCGCTGTCGCCGGCATGACTGATGACGCATACCGTGCAGCGCCTGGACTGACGCAGTCAGACCTTAACCGCTTTGCCGAGTCACCTGCGCTGTTTAAGTACGTCGAGCGCCAAGACACAGCTGCGATGTCGTTCGGTCGTGCGCTGCACTCGCTGATGCTAGAGGGTCAGACGCGGTACGTCATTAAGCCTGAAACCTACGGTCCCGACGACAAGCCGTGGCACGGCGCCGCCAAGGAGTGCAAGGAATGGATGGCTCGCCACGCCGGCGAGACGATCTTCTCGGCTGATGAGGCAGACGCGCTGGAGTGTGCTGTTCGGCACGCGCTGGCTCACGAGACGGTCGCTCACCTGCTCAACGGAGCCTACAAGGAACTGTCCGTCTTTGGAGCATCTCAAACCGGAGCGGCTTGGGGCAAAGGTCGCATGGACGCGGTCAACTTCCGAGGTGATCGCGTGCAGGTTATCGACGTGAAGACCACGCAAGACGCAAGACTCTCTGCTTTCAGCAAGACCATCCTGCAACGCGGCTACCATCGGCAGGCGGCATGGTATCGTCGCCTGATCGCTCAGTTCGTTGACAAGACGGTGCGCTTCGAGTTCTGGCTGATCGCTGTTGAGGTCGATCCGATCCCGCGGGTGAACCTCTGGAAGCTGGACGAGGCCGCGATTGATTACGGCGACGAGGAGATTCACAACCTAGAAGAAAAACTCAACGAGTGCAGACAAACTGGCCGCTGGCCTGATTATCACGACAAGGACGTTGGCTTGATGAACACTATTGATCTGCCGAAGTGGGTCTACGGCGACGAAACGGAACTGTCAGGCATGACGAAAGGAACCGCAGCATGAACATGGACGACACACCCGCTCCGAAGCAGGAGCCGAAAGTTTTCACCGGCTTGTCTGGTATGCTGCGCACCTCGCCGTGGCTCGCGTCGGAAGACTTGGTCGGACTCGGTGACGTTCCGGCTGAGATCGAGGACGTCCTGCTCTACGACGAGGTCGCCTTCGACAAGGGACGCAAGGAACGCAACGTTCCCGCGCTTAAGTTCAAGGGCAAGGCGAAACAGCTTGTCCTCCGCACATCTGCCAATCGGCGCGCGCTTGTTCGTATGTTCGGCGCGAACACGCAGGCCTGGCGCGGCCAGACCATTTTACTGTATCACGAGCCAGACGTTCGGTTCGGCGGTAAGGCAGTCGGAGGCATTAGAATCAAGGAGGTCCAATCATGAACAATCAATTCGACAACGAACTTACGTTCCGCCTTTTCAAGAACGACAAGGCAGACAATCCCAAGCGACCCGACTACAAGGGAGAGATCACCATCGGAGGCGTGCAGTATCGACTCAGCGGCTGGATTGCCGAGGTGAAAAACGGTCAGAACGCCGGCAGCAAATACATTAGAGGCAAAGTGGAGCGCAAGGACGCAGCTCAAGGTGCGTTATATGCGCCTGCTCCGACACAGCCGAAAGTCGCGCACGTCGCGCGCTTGGACGACACGGAAGGAGTGCCGTTTTGATGACTCGGCACATTGCAATCGATCCTGGCGCGAACGGTGCGCTTGCGTTTCAACCAGTCGGAAGACCAGCGGTGGTCGTACACCTAACCAAGACGACACCGCCACTCGACGCGCTGCGCGATTCTATCGCCGGAGCTGAACGTGTCGTTGCTTACGTTGAGCAGGTCGGCGGATATATCGGCAAGCCGCAGCCTGGCTCTGCGATGTTCAAGTTCGGGCAAAACTTCGGCTACTGGCTTGGCCTGCTTGCGGCGCTTGAGGTCCGCACTGTGCTGGTGCGTCCGCAGACGTGGCAGAAAGGCTTGGCCGGTTCGTCGCTGAAAGGACCAGAGAGGAAGCGTGCGCTGCGTGACGAGGCCGCAAGGCGGTTTGCTGCGGCTGGCGTGCGTGTCACGCTCGATAACTGTGATGCGCTGTTGCTGCTTGATTATGCGCAGCGCCAAGGAGGTGCGCTGTGATTGAGCCGACAAACGATTTTCCGAGTCATTACCGGAAACTGATTGCGCAGCTTACTGAGTACATAGTCGCGCTGGAAGAACAGTGCAGTGTCGAACAGATCGAGGCTGCGCAGGCGGCGGTGCGAAACAAGGAGGCAAGCCAATGACCTTCTGCGAGCGCTGGGTGAAAGCAAATCCTGATCGAGCTGCGCGGCTAATCGAAGAAGCAATTTTCTTCAACGCGTCGCTGCTAAAGCACAATCTTGCGGCTGCCGAAGCAATTTGTGATTCGGTTTTAGAACTGAGTCAAAGGAAGCAGATCTCGCGAGTAAGAGTAGCAAACGTCATATTCCGTCACTTGATTTCGGGTAAGGCAAAACGATGAACCAGCAACTCTACGAAGCGGCCAAAGCTGGCGTCTCTCAAGCTGACCGTATCCTTGAGGCTCTACTGCGCGCCTCGACTGAATGTCCGCTTGGTCACGAATGGGTCACGCTCCCGCAACTCGTCGCGGTGTCTGGTGGCTACGCCGTGCATTCGCGCGTGGCTGACCTGCGGAAACGTGGGTACGACATCGAGCAGACCAGCGTGCGCCGAGCTGGGAAGGTGCATTCGTTCTATCGGCTGCGAAGGGAGGGAACATGAACAGTTGGCAGGATCGCGGACCGACGACGCACATCGACGGCACCTTGATTTTCAAGACCAAGCAGGACACAGAAAATGAAAAAGCCGTGGCGAGGCTTGTATCGGAAAAGTTTAACTGCGTGACGCACGCAATCGCGGATATGTCACCTGTGGATTGGGTGTTCTTGCGTCATGGCCGAGTTGTTGGAGTCGGAGAGCTGAAGATTCATAGAGGCCACTTTAAGGAGCACCCAACAGCCATCCTAAACCTTCGTAAATGGCTCGCTCTGCTGTTGGCTGGTCAAGGGATGGCTGTACCTCCGATTTATGTGTCGCAATGGTCCGACTGGACCGGATGGGTCGATGTTCGGAAGCTCGACGCGCATCACATCAACGTGCGCATGATACGTTGTAAACCGAGAGGCACAGATAGTCCTTCTAACTACGAGCCATGCATCATGATCCCGCTGGATCAGTTTCAAGAGGTGGTTCCCTACGGATTCAAAGAGATGGAGGCTCAAAACAAAAATGAACTGGCTCAACATTTACATACCGAACATTCGCTCACCTGAGTTCCTCGGCTGCGATCCTGTAGCGCGCGCGACGTGGTTCTGCGTGTTGGCCTACTGCGCCGACCAAGAAAACGGCGGCACGCTTGCCGGCGCTAAGGCTTGGAAGGACCGGCAATGGCAGCAGCTCTGCGGAGTAACGCTGTCTGAAGTCAACGGCGCTGCACCGCTGCTGGCTTGGAACGGCGATGACTTGATTGTATGGTCTTACCCGTCCTCTGCGCAAACTGTCCTTGAAGCTAAACGCGAGGGAGGCCGGAAGGGTGGTTTAAGCTCTGCTAGGTCGAGAGTTACGCCGAAGCTTGAAGCAGTCCTTGAGGATAGCTTGAAGGACTCCTTGGAGGAGTGCCGCAACGAAAAGAAAAGAAAAGAAAAGACAATTTCGATTGAACCGTACCTGGCTGTAAAGCAGCAAAAACACACAATGTTTTTTTTCGAGAAGCCTCAATCGCTGCTGTTTGTAAAAACATATT
>SXGQ01095561.1_pt1 | contig 22109 bp, 20 predicted proteins | sample 3178371 | NCBI WGS metagenome assembly SXGQ01 (sample SAMN11356859, study PRJNA531348) | freshwater metagenome | isolation source: freshwater sample F1-20 | place: China: Fuxian Lake, Yuxi | collected 2017-12-25 | reverse complement strand
GGGATTTATATGGATTGCTGATGCCAAAGTCGCTCGAAAACGGGGCATGGTCAATTGTCGTGATTGCAACAACGCTTGGACCAACACGCTTTGCGACTTCGCGGAATGCGCGCGACAGACTTCGGGCATAATTGATTTCGTTAGTGGGCGTGGGATTTGTACTGTCGGAGGCGCTTTCCTTCGTCGCCTGATTGTTCGCATTTGCAGGAACCTCGCGTCCAGCAATGCCGATGATCACGGCAACCGCGGCCAACATATTTCGCGCGCGCAGAATTTCCAGCGCTTTCCGTGCGATTTTCTGCGCATTTCTAGAATTCTGAACCCTGTATTGCCTTGTTTCGTCGCCCATTTTTCCCATCCTTTCGTGCTGAACTGTTGAGTTCATTACGCACGAGGCTAGGCAGCGGTTCAGAAGTCTTAAATCCCGCCATCCCATTGGATCTTTAAGACCTTGGGAAAAGCGTGATTTCTAGAAGGTAATTTGATGCGTCAGCCCAATCGAAAAGTCGATTCATACGGTGTATGAGCTCCCAGGGCCGGTTATCCCTTCGCTTGTTTGGTATTTGGTTTGTATTTCGGGATTTAAAATATTTTTGGCGGCAAAGAATTATCGAAGCCCCTCAAGAAGTTCCTGAGAAAAAGTGAAGTTGAGCGTGCCATATGAAAGCTGATAAATCGCTGTTGTCAAGAGAGTTGTATAAGGATTCGCAGCTGAGATCAGAGACTCTCCTTGCAAATTGTAAAAAATTCCTAACCGTGTTCCCCAAGATTCATTCTCGTATGTTGCGTTGATGTTCCAGATAAAATCTGGAGTTGCGGTCATTGGTTGGGTTGTTTGGTTCACACCGTAGATGCCAATGCTTCAAATTCAGCCGCAAAAAACTGGCCGTCTGGGAAATTGAGAGGGCTTCTATAGAAGAAGCCTTCCGTAAATCTTTGCACATACTGAATTGGATCCTGAATGTCGTTATAGAAAAGCGATCCAGAAATCAGCCATTTGTCGCACGGTGTCCAGTCCAGTCGAATGTCGTGGTTATTCAACGAACTCATTTGCAAAAGCTGGATTGCCTATGAAGATAGGTCCTCCGATGTATTCATACTGTATGACTGGAACAAGATGAATTTGGATCACCATTGTTGCTGAATGTGTCCTGTGTGAACGATTGTCCAGATTTGGCGAAGGGCTGACTGTGGAGCTGCTTCTCTCTCAAAAATCTCGAAAGTTCAAGAAGGCTTCGTCGCCAACCGATGCAAACAAATACTTGCCGCCACAGCAGCATTGAGCGAATCGACCGAGGCCGAGATCGGAATTCGAACGCGGTGCGTGGATGCCGCGAGAACTTGAGCAGAGATTCCCTCGAATTCACTGCCGACAATCAACATAGTTGGCGGAGGCTCTGTATGAGTTTGCGAATCGAAGTCGGCGATGTCCTTTGCAGAATGTGAACAATCCGCAGCAAGCACACGCAACTGTGGCCGGCGAGCGCGCATTTCGGCGATGGTCGCCGCGAGACCATCACACCATGCAAATGGAATCGTCAGCGCATATCCCATCGACACGCGCAGGGCTTTTCGATAGAGCGGGTCATGCGAATCCTTGGAAAGCAATACTCCGCCAACTCCAAACGCGGCACTGCCACGAAAGATTGCGCCCACATTGTCCATATTGATGACGCCGTCAAGAGCGATCAGCAGGTTTGCGGATTGAAACGCAGAATCGAATGGCGTTCGGTGATCGAATGGCGTGCGAAGTCCGATGGCCAGCGCACCGCGGTGAACATCGAACCCCGCGGTTTGCTCGATGATCGCATCAGAGGCAATCAACAGCGGAACATTGGGCGATGCAGATTGCGCAATCACTTCCGCAGCGCGATCTGCCATCCGCTGTGAGGCAAGAACGCTTCGGGTCACTCCTGGGATCGCAAGCATCTGGGTGAGAATTGGCAGTGTCTCGCCAACAAACAGTCCTTCGTTTCTTCGCGCACCAGATAAATCACGATCGCGCAGAAAACGATAATCGTCGAGGCGTGGATCGTTGAAATCTAGAATTGGCGAATCGCCAGAGCCAACCCCAAAACCAATCTGGTGCGTCGAATTTGTCACCTTTACTCGGTGAATTCGCTTGGATTTTCCAGCAGTCGAATGACTTCACTGAGAAACCGAACCGCTTGCGCGCCGTCGACAACTCTGTGATCGCACGAGATCGAAAGAGGGAGAACGAGTCCTGCGTAGAACTTCCCGTCTTTGACGAGCACGCGTTCTCGTGCGCGACCCGCCGCAAGAATTGCGACTTCTGGATAATTGATAATCGGAGTCGCAAACATTCCACCATACGAGCCAACATTCGAGATGGTGAATGTTCCGCCCATCGACTCTTCGCGGGTGATGGAACGATCCTTGCACTTCGCTGCGAGTGTTCTGACTGCTGTGCCAAGTTCCAAAGCCGACTTGCGATCCGCATCGCGAATCACCGGAACCATCAATCCAGATTCCGTATCGACTGCGACACCAATATTGATTACGCCCTTGATCAATATTTCGTTATTCGCATCATCAACATTCGCGTTGAGCGCTGGGAATGCACGAAGCGCCTTACAAACAGCAAGCATCACAAATGGAAGCATTGAAAGTTTTTCGCCAATAACGCGCGAATATTCTTTGCGCTTGATGTCGAGTTGTGTGACATCAGCCTCATCGACCGCTGTGAAATGCACCGCAGTCTGCACAGACTTTGCCAGCGCTTCTGCGATCTTTCGCCGAACGCCACGGAATGGAATGCGCTGAGAAACACCATCTTTATCGACTGGCGGCAGCTTGATCGGAGCCGCCACGGCGCGCGCGGCAAATCCAGTTCCCGCGGCGGGAGTTCTGCCTTTGCTCACAGACGGAACTGTGCCCGCAAATGAACCAACATCAGTTGCGGTGACTCGTCCGCCGCGGCCAGTTCCATCGACTCGATTGATATCAATCGAAAGCTCTTTCGCGATTCGGCGCACTGCAGGAGTCGCGAGCGACTTGCCTTGTGGAGTTTTCGTTGATGTCGTTGTTGCGAGATGCTCATCTTCTTTGCGAGCGAATCTGCTGGAAACATTCAAGGTTCCTTGCATACTGCCAACAACAGTTCCTTGATCTTTGCTCAAGTCGTCGCCTGATCCCTTGACTCCAGCGGCAACTTGCGATGAGACACATGCAGGCGCGGATTCTTTCGCGACACTCTTCGCTGGCGCACTCGCAGTTTTCGTTGTGCTTGCAACGCCGACACCATATCTCACAAGCACGGCCGCAACTTTAATAATGTCGCCTTCCTTGCCGCAGAGTTCGCTGATTGTTCCTGCCCAAGGGCTTGGGACTTCAACAAGCGCCTTGTCGGTTTGCATTTCCGCCATCGGCTGCGATTCCTTGACTGCTTCGCCTGGCTTGACCAACCATCGAATGAGTTCTGCTTCCACCAAGCCTTCGCCCAAATCAGGAAGAAGGAAGTGGCTCTTATCTGCGGGTTGTTTGAGTCCAGCCATATGTGTGTTCAGGATACGGGGGTGAAGTCGATCGAGATACCAATAGCAAAAGAAGCGGGTGGGTCAGAACGAGAAGACATCCTCGATCGCGCCGGTGATGCGGTTGGCGTCGGGCATATAATTCAATTCAAGCTTGTAATAAGGCATAATCGTGTCAAAACCAGCAACGCGTTGCACTGGTGCTTCGAGATAGAGGAAGCAGCGCTCCATAATTTGCGCGGCGACTTCAGCACCCATGCCGCCAGTGCGAGGGGCTTCGTGCACGACAACGCATCGACCAGTCTTGCGAACACTTGCTTCGATCGCTTCGAGGTCCATCGGAAAAATTGTGCGCAGATCAATCAGTTCGATCGAACGGGAAGACTTTTCGATGCTCTCCATGCATTGCAGAACGCTGGCGCCCCAACTGACGATGGTCAGTTCAGTTCCTTCGCACACAACGCGGGCTTTACCGATTGGAATTGTGTATTCATCCTCTGGAACTTCTTCGCGGAATGCGCGATAGACACGCTTGGGTTCGAAGAAGATGACTGGATCTGGATCGCGAATCGAACTGATGAGAAGTCCCTTCGCGTCATACGGCGAACTTGGCATCACAACTTTGATGCCAGGTTGATGCGAATAAATTGCTTCGGGAGAATCGCTGTGAAGTTCTGGAGCGTGAATGCCGCCACCGACAGGAACGCGAATCGTCAACGGTACGGTGAACGCACCGCGCGTTCGTGTTCGCATACGAGCGGCGTGACTGCAAATCTGGTCATAGGCTGGCCCTAAAAATCCATCGAATTGAATTTCGGGAATGGGTCGAAGACCTGCCATCGCAAGTCCGATTGAAGTGCCGATGATTCCACTTTCAGCAAGTGGAGTATCGACCACACGGCGAGCGCCGAAGCGTGCGTGAAGTCCCTCGGTGACTCGGAAAACGCCGCCATTGACGCCGACATCTTCGCCGAGCAGCATCACGCGGTCATCTTTTTCCATTTCTTGGATGAGCGCAAGGTTGATTGCTTGAACAAGATTGAGATTCGCCATTTTTTAGTGTCCTTCCGATCGAACGGTGGCTTGTGATGCCAACGAATGTGTTTGCATCGAATCGCGTTGCTGCGCCAAATCTGACGGCAGTTCTGCGAAGGTGTAATTGAAAACGTCGGAGACTTCGGGCGCCACGATCTGTTCACTGCGCGCGACGGCAGCGTTCACCTCGACTTCGATGCGCTGTCGCATCGCATCTTCTTTCGATGAATTCCAAAGTTTCTTGCTCTCCATAAATTTTCGTGTTCGAAGAAGTGGATCGCGCAACTTCCAAACATCAACCTCCGCTTGATCGCGGTATCGACGCGCGTCATCCGCGGTGGTGTGGTCGCCAAGTCGATAGGTGACCATTTCGATGAAGGTTGGTCGGGATTCTTTGCGAGCGCGCTGTGCAGCTTCTTTGACTGCATAGACACAAGCGAAAATATCGTTGCCATCGACTTGCAGGCAAGGCATTCCGTATGCGATACCACGCTGCGCAACGGTTGGCGCGCTGCACTGAATCTTGCCTGGAACGCTGATCGCCCAGAAGTTGTTCTGGCAACAGAAGACGACGGGAATATCAAGATTCGCGGCGAAATTGGCAGCTTCGTGGAAGTCGCCTTCGCTTGTCGCGCCGTCGCCAAAGAATGTGCAAGCGATTTGTTTTTCACCGCGATACTTCGATGCCCACGCCAATCCAGTTGCGTGCAACATTTGCGTGCCGATAGGGACGGCGATCGGAGTTGCAAAGTGCGGACGCGGCATCGCATTGCCACGCTCGTCGCCCATCCAATGCAGAAGAATTGCCTCCATCGGAACGCCGCGCCAGAAGAGTCCGCAATTTTCTCGATAGCAAGTGACCAACCAATCATCTTGGTTCAAGACATATGCGGCGGCCAAACTTGTGGCTTCTTGCCCCATGTTCTGCGGATAAGTTCCCATGCGCCCCGATCGCTGCAACTTGAACGCGACTTCATCGAGATAGCGGCACGACGACATCGCTTCATAAAGTTTCACAAGGTCGGCATCTGGAATCAGGCCCGCGCCAAGCTTCTCGTCATAATTACCGTGCTCGTCGAGGATCGAGACGCGCTCGATTTCCAACTTCAAAATACTCTTTATGGGCATTGAAAAAGTGTAGCGCAGAGGGGCGGTTTCGCAGAAACGGTTCTGCCAAGAGTTGTGGTCTTATCTCGCCGCGACAAGTCCATCTGCACGCAAGTCACTCGCGCCCATCCATCCATCACTCATCCGAATAATCGCTTGTCCGCGCCCAAAAGTGACCGTTCTTGCGTTCGCAATGGTTAACTCGTGCCCACGTCGGCGCAATTCTGCGATTGTTGCGTCCGAGAATCCTGGCTCCAATTGAATGGATTTTCCTTGCATCCACTGCCAACGAGGAGCATCAAGTGCCGCTTGAGGATTCTGTGCGAAGTCGATCATGCGCATCATCACTTGCACATGACCCTGCGGTTGCATAAATCCTCCCATCACGCCAAACGCCATCGCGGGTTCTTCGCCAGCTGGAGTTGTTCGCGTCACAAATCCTGGAATGATCGTGTGGTATGGCCGCTTCGATGGACCGACACAGTTTGGATGACCCGTTTCAAGATTGAAACACGCGCCTCGATTTTGCATTGCAATGCCTGTGCCAGGAATGACAACACCAGAGCCAAATCCTGCATAATTGCTCTGAATGAACGAGATCATCATTCCGCGTGAATCGGCGGCGCAGAGGTAGACCGTGCCGCCAGGCTTTGGAATGCCGCTGCTGAAATCTTGCGCTTGAGCAAGATCGATTCGCTTTGCAAGCGTGGCAAGTCGCGAAGGATCGAGCAACTCCGCAGAGGTGATTCGCATTTGCGCAGGATCTGCAACATGCATATGCGCATCTGCGAAGCCAAGCTTGATCGCTTCGATTGCAATATGCAGCACATCCGGACAATCCGCAGAGAGGCTTGCGAAGTCTCGAGTTTCAAGAATGCCAAGAGCAATAAGCGCTGCAATTCCCTGCCCATTTGGGGCAATTTCGTGAAGTCTGTATCCCCGATAAGGCACAGAAATCGTCGCGGAAAAATCAGTTTTATGTTCGGCGAGATCAGAGAAGCGAAGATGACCGCCTTGCTCGCGAGCCGCGGCATCAATCGCCTTGGCGATTTCACCTTCATACATCGCGCGACCACCGCTTTGCGCAATAGCTTCGAGCGTGCGCGCATGATCAGGCAAAATTATCTTCGCTCCAGCGCGCGGAGCTTCGCCATCTTTGAGAAATGTCGCACTCCACGCTTGTGTATTTGGGCGCTTGGCATAGACATCTGCCGCACGCTTCCATAATTGAGCCGTGAGCGGCGCAACTTGATATCCATCTCGCGCATATGCAATCGCCGGTGCGAGAAGCGCTGCAAATGGCAATCGACCAAAATTTTTATTCACATCCGCCCAAAGCGCAATTTGTCCTGGAACAGTAATCGGCAACCATCCATCCATTGGCATCTTGTCTTTACCCACAAAGTGTTCACGCGACAGAAGGGCAGGCGATCGCCCACTCCCATTCACTCCGTGAAGTCCTTTTCCATCCCACACGATTGCGAACGCATCGCCGCCGATTCCGTTTGTTGTTGGCTCGGTCACCGTCAACACCGCAGCGGCGGCAATCGCTGCATCAGCGGCGCTTCCACCTTGGCGCAACATTTCAAGTCCAGCTTGCGCCGCGAGCGGCTGGCTGGTTGCCACCATTTCGCTGCCGAAAACCAGCTGTCTTTGCGAGGGATATGGCAGATCGTCCGAACACGGGATTGCGGATTGAATCATTGGTGACAAGAGTACCCCGATCGCATTGCGCGAGTCCACGGTTGTCCATTCGAGTCTTTGAAAATCTTGGGATTACTTCGGAAAATCGCTCGACCCTCGCGCACCAATCTCATCAGCAAATTGCACGATGACGGTCACGGGTCGACCCAGCGATCTCGTGAAAAGTTCGCCGAAGAATTTCGCGGCAACTTGCCGCGCTTCGATTCGAACTTCTGCGAGTGCGGGCTTGGATTGCGCTGCCTCAATCACAGCTTGGCGAAGAAGTCTCTTCGCTTGATCGATATCGCCGCCGCTTGGAATGAGATGCTCCATCCAATCGTTATCGATATATACCTTCATCTTTCCAGGATCAGATTGAACTTCAACCACTTTGTCATTCACGATCGGCGCAGGAAGAGTCATCAAGATGGTGCTTTCGCTGATTAGTTCAGCATTCCAATTTTCATCGTTTGGTCCATTTGATGGAATGATGTACTGCGCACGATTGCCCAAAACTTCGAGCAAAATTTTCACAGAACCGACGGGGATTTTGTATCCAAACACACCAACAGTCGTCGCTCGGTCGAACTTCACACGCGTATCGATTTCTCGCCAGCCAACGAGCAATCCACCTTGTGGTTGCAGATCCCCAAGCGCGCTGGTCAATGTGCTTGTGACCGTGGTTTGTACGAGGGAGAAATTTTTGATGGAATCGCTGATCTTGTCACACGAACGGACACCCCAAAAAATTCCGGCCGCAAGAAGCGCAAGAACAAAGAAAGTTCCGCATCCCGAGCATCCACAGCACCCGCCAGAACGACGACCCGTGGACATAGATGAATTCGATTTTGAATATTCGTCAGGCATGCACAGTGCGAATGTACATCATCTTATTCGAAAAAACAATCAATTAATGAACAAACTTGCAACACTCCCTGTCATCCAACAAGCAAGAGCACCCGCAACCATCGCGCGCAGGCCAAGCGCCGCGAAGTCTCCGCGGCGATTTGGAGCCATCGCACTCAGTCCGCCGATTTGAATCGCAATCGACGGCAAATTCGCAAATCCGCAAAGCGCATATGTGGAAATTTGCGCGGCTCGAAAGCCAATCGTTCCGTCACGAAGTGACGCGCTCAAATCGACATACGCCACAAATTCGGTGGCGATAATTTGCTGACCCATGAGTGATCCAACTTTGCGCGCATCTTCCGAACCGACACCCATGCACCACGCAAGTGGAGTGAAGACATATCCAAGCAAATTCTGAAATGTCAGCACAGGGATTCCGTGTGCGGCACGCCACGCCGCAATCGAATCGATTTCGCTGAGCGCTGCGAGTGGATAATTCAATAACGCCAAGAGCGCAACGAAAGCGACAAGCATCGCAGCAACATTGAGAGCCAATCGCAAGCCATCCGTCGCTCCCTCAGCCGCCGCATCCATCACATTGCAACTGGTCTTGGGAATTGTCTTGAGCGCATCAAGCGATTCGTCACGCGTGGGTTCAGTTTCTGGCAACATCAATTTCGCCATCACCAATCCAGCTGGCGCAGACATCACGCTGGCGGTCATCAAGTGTTTCGCCATAAGAATGCGATTCGCATCATCATCACCGCCAAGCATGACGATGTATGCCGCCATCACACTTCCTGCGATTGTTGCGAAACCGACAGTCATAACAGCCATAATTTGCGATCGGGTCATTGTTGCGATGAAGGGTTTCACGGTGAGCGGAGCTTCAGTCTGACCAACGAAAATATTCGCAGATGCAGAAAGCGCTTCAACTCCAGTGACATTCAGTACGCGGCGAATCACCCACGCCAACACCGCAACAAGTCGCTGCATTATTCCCAAGTGATAAAGGACTGCCATCAGTGAGGCAAAGAAAATAATAATTGGCAGCACCCTCACCACGAAAATGAATCCCCACGGACCACTTGGGTCTGCGGCCTTGCCGAAAATGAAAACCGTGCCAGCGTCGGCGAACGAAATCACACGAGTCACCCCAGCCGCGAAAAAATCAAAGACTCGAACGACCGGCGGAAAACGCAAGAAGAGAAATGCGAGCAATAATTGAATCGCAACACCAGAAACGATCGTTCGAACATTGATTCGACGCCTGTTCGTCGAAAGCGCAAATCCAATGGCAAGGATCACTCCAATGCCAATCAGACCAGTGAGTTGCTGCATATGCGCTTGAGAATACTGAATTGTGAATCATCCCCGCGAAGGCGCGAAACACTTTTCGCAGCGGGGTTCGTAATCGCCAACACCTCCAACGACGATCCGCTGCATGCTTGGGTTCATGCGCTGAGTGTGTATTGCCCTGTTGCCACAGATTGAACAAATTCCCACAAGCCGCGTCGTGTCGTTTGAAAGCGTAAATAATGCAGGAAATGGCTCAAAGACATCGCCGCGGTGATCAAATTCCAAGCCGACAACGATGACACGAAATCCCCAAGAGAGAAGTGTGGCGCATACTTGCGAAAGTTCTTCTCCAAAAAAATGCGCTTCGTCGATGGCAACGATTTTCATGCTCTTCGAAATCCGAAGTTCGCCGACGAGCGCAAGGATTTCTGCCGCGTTCAATACAGCAGATGCCTGAATGCGCTGGCCGGTGTGCGTGACTAGGTCATACGAGGAATAGCGGTTGTCAGTTGTTGGCTTGATCGCAAGTGTGGCAGAGCCCAATTCGCGCGCGCTCTCAATACGGCGAATCAACTCCGTCGTCTTTCCAGAGAACATCGGACCGCAAATTACTTCGAGGCGACCGAGACTTGGCTTCTCCATCGAATACGATCAGCCTGTCATGCCGTTGGGGCAGCTGTCGGAACCAAATGCGCTTCCTTGACTTTGCGAGCTGCATCGATTCGGCGCTTTGCATAAGCGATCGCCGCATCGGAAACACTTTCGCAGTGAGCAGATTCTCGCATCACTGCGAGCGTTGTCTCTTCGATTGCCGCAACTTTCTGATCGATGGTCGCTTCGGTCATACCAAGATGCAATCCACCAAGTCGAATCAGACCTCCAGCATTGGCGATGAAATCTGGTGAATAGAGAATGCCGCGCTTCTTCAACAATGCTCCATCAGTATGAGGATTCATCAGTTGGTTATTCGCGGTTCCACAAATTACTTCGCAGCGAAGGTTGGAGATCGTTGCGTGATCGAGCACCCCACCCATTGCGCAAGGCGCCAAAATGTCCAGCTTTTCGTGGAAAAGATTGCGGTCGTTGCCGATCGCAACACAACCCAGTTCTTCAACGGCGCGCTTCATCGTTGGCACATGCACATCGGTCACCATCACCGCCGCGCCAGCAGAACGAAGCAACTTCGCCAACTTATAACCCGTCGCGCCGCATCCTTGCACTCCGACGGAGAGATTCGAAAAATCAACTTTGCGCCCAAGGTGACGCAGGCAAGCCTTCATCGAATTGAAGCAACCCAGCGCAGTCCAAGGACTCGGATCACCGCCATGAGAAACAGCTTCGCCGCCCATGATGTGGCGACATTCTTGCGCCATCCAATCACAGAACTGCGGACTGACTCCGACATCTTCTGCAGCGATGTACGAACCGCCGTGACTTTCAACGAATCGACCCATCGCGCGCCCTTGAGCTTCCGTTGGTTGTTCGCCTTGCTTATTCAAGAGTATGACGCTCTTGCCGCCGCCGAGAGCGAGATCAGCCGCTGCCGCTTTGTATGTCATTCCCTCGGAGAGTCGCAGCACATCGAAGATCGCATCATTTTCATTTCCATAATGAAAGCGTCTGGTTCCGCCAAGCGCGTTGCCAAGCACTGTCGAGTGAATCGCAATAATTGCCCTCAATCCCGTCGCGGGATCATTCGTGAAGGAGATGCGCTCGTGTCCGTGCTGAACCATACTTTCAAGAATGTGCATTCAATGCTCCAATTTTTTTGAACTGATCTTGCTGTGATATACGAATGGAAAAGAATAGACGATGAGGGGCTTCCTGACCAAACTACTGCAAATATTCAGGAAAAACAGTGAAAATCGATTGAGCGGTTATTCCACCTTTTGGCCAGTGAATGCCGTTCCACTTCCGAATTGTGGAATGCCGTGGGTCGCAATTGGCAGCCCAGTTCCGCGAGCAGCCATGACCGGCGTGCGCTCTGGAATGGAAAATTCCGAATTGCTCAATCCATCGGCTTGCGCAAGCACAGAATCTGCGCAAGATCGAGTGATCGCATCGATGTTCCAGCGAAGACCGCGTGTCTCTTCGTCGATCCCTGCATTTGCAAGCGCACAGAGGTGATCGACGACCAACATTTCATGTGCAAGCTTCGCACCTTCTAGGCCAGAGCGCAATCGTGCGTCGCACTTACTCAGCGTGCAAGAGACCGCGTGAATCCACATCGCACATTTCGAAAGGCGTGCTTGGATGAATTGATTTCCGATCAATCCCTCTTCGTGTTCCTTGAACATCATCTTCACGTTGTATGAATGGTCCCGAATGCGGAACATCAATTCCTGAGCGTGGCGTTGCAATTTTGGATGAATCTTTTCAAATCTTGGAACCGGCCTTCGCATACCCAAGAAGAGTTCTCCGCCGATGCGCGCCGCCGCGCCGAGTTGCTTGAATGGCTTTGCTTTGATGCCCAACATCCATTCGCCAAGTTGCTTCGAACCATACGCAAAGACGAATGAATGCATCACTTCATTTGCGCCTTCGACGATCGTATTGATCCGAGAATCCCGCCAAATTCGCTCGATATTGTTCTCGGTCATATACGATTCACCACCGAGAATTTGCATCGCATCATCCACGGTTCGAAATCCATATTCACTGCAGAACACTTTGCACATTGCAGTTTCCAACATGATGTCTTCGTCGCCACGGTCCAAAAATCCAGTGGTCATATAGAGCATCGCGTCCATCGCATAGATGTATGCCGCACTGCGTGCGAGTCGTTCCTTCACAAGATCAAATTCTCCCAGCGGTCGATCGAACTGATATCGATACTTCGCCCACTTCGTCGCCTGTTCGAAGGCATAAGTCGCGCCGCCAAGCATTCCAGCAGACAAAGTGCAGCGTCCATAATTCAGACAAGTCAGAGCAACGTTCAGTCCGCGGCCTTCCTTGGAGAGCAAGTTGGCTCGAGGGACTTTGACATTGGTCAATCGAATTCGCGCTTGCCATGTTCCTCGGATTCCACACTTTGATCGATTGCGACTGAAAATTTCGATGCCTTCCATATCTGGCGTGCAAATGAGCGCAGTCACCGAATCTTTGGTTTTTCCACTCTTTGGATCGGTGATTTGCTGCTTGCACATCACCGTGAAAAGCCCGCTCAGCGCCGCAGAGGTTGCCCATTTCTTTTCGCCATTGAGAATGAAGTGCGTTCCATCTTCGCTGACTTGGCAGCGCGTTTCTTGTCCTCCAGCATCGCATCCAACATTTGGTTCGCTGAGACAGAAGGCACTCAGTGTGTCTTTGGCCAAGCGCGGAAGAAAGTGACTCTTCTGCTCCGGCGTTCCAAAGAGCATCAACGCTTTGCATCCGATTGATTGATGCGCCGAGACCATCACCGCAGTCGATCCACACGCACGCCCAATTCGTTCGAGCACTCGGTTGTAACTGGTGATTCCAAATCCACCGCCTTGAAACTCTTGCGAGATGGTCATGCCCAGCACGCCAAGGTCGAAGAGTTTTTTTACAACCCATTCTGGAATGTGCTGTTGCTGATCAATCTCATGGGTTGGATGTTCGGTCTTGAGATATGTGTCCAGTCTTGCAAGCAGTTCGTTGCAACGCTGGGTTTCTTCGTTTGAGCTCTTGGGATATGGAAAGAGCAGGTCCTCTCGAAATGTTCCCCAAAAAGTGTTTTTCATCACACCCATCGTGGCAGGATCGGGTCCGAGCATTTCTTGTGCGGCTTCGATCTGCTTGCGATCGTTGGCGGAAATATTTTTCAGGTTGTCTGCAAGATTGGTGCTGTTTGTTTTTGTCATAAAAAATCCGTTGTTGCGTTTGGCTGAAATAGAACAATAGCCTATTTGACGATTAAAATGGGAAATGTTCTTATGCGAAGCGCCGAACCGATATTGACTCAGCTTGCAGGCTTGAGAAATTGAGCGAGTTTTTCCCTTGCAGATGGGGTGTGGCGGAGGGCAACAAGATGTTTTCGCTCCGCAGCAAGCGCCGCTTGCCATCCGCTCTTGATCCCAATTTCGACACAATTTAAGATTGCTTTGGCAGAATCAGTTGCAGGAAGTGTTTCGCGAACAGTCACAAGTGCAGATTGAATGGTCGGTGCAAGACCAGCGTTGATCGATTTTGGTTGCGATCGCGGCTTCGAGCGCGGATTTGCCGCGAGCCAATCGAGTGCTGCCCGCAATGCATCGTCACCAGCGTTCACAGCAACATCAAACAACCCAGCGGGGAGTGCGTTCACAGAATTTGTCTGGCCAGTCGCGGTCTGCGTGATCGCAAGTGCGGGGTCGATCCTCGCAGGCAACATCTGAGTGCCGCCCCAGCCTGGACAAATTCCAAGGCCGCACTCGGGCAATCCAATTCTCCACGGTTTTTCTTCTGCGCTTGCAGTTGTTCCGACGATGCCGTCGCAGTGCATCGCGACTTCCAATCCGCCGCCAAGCGCGGCGCGATGCACCAACGCGACAGTTGCGCATGGAACTTGATAGAGGCGCGCGAATGCTTCTGATCCTCGGCGCAAATACGCATCGAGCGCATCGTCATCGAGAGCATCAATCTCTGCGAGATCTGCGCCAGCAACGAAAACTCTTTCGCTTGCAGAACGCAGAATAATTCCAGTCGGCTTGGTCGAAGCAACAGCGTCGAGTGTCGACGCGATTCCGTCGATCAGCCAAGAATCCAAGACAACAACCCCTCCGCGAGGCTTTGATGGATTTGCGGTGAGTGAGATGATGGCGATGCCTTCGGCAGTTCGTTCGACTGGGAGCATTTTTTATCTTTCTGAATTCGAGCGCGAATGTGCTGAAAAATGTCGAGAAAGATGCGCCTGTGCTTCTGCGCCCGCAATCACTTTCGCAGAAAGTTCTGCGGCCGCGATGGCAATCCGTTCGTCATTTGATCCATCAAGATCGTTGAGCATTTTTTTGGTGCATGCCAATGCGTGCGGTCCACCAGTCACCAAGCGCGCGACCAATGTGGCGACCGTTGCGTCGAGTTGATCGATCGGCGAACAGTGTGTGACAAGACCCCGCGTAAATCCTTCATCACCTTTCATCGTTCCACCGCAAAGCAACATCGCACGCGCTGGACCAGCGCCGATTTTCTTGATCAGCCACGGTGCAACAACTGCGGGGCAGACGCCAAGATCGACTTCGGGATATCCAAGTTTCGCTTCAGGATGCGTGACGGCAAAGTCACAGACGACGATCAATCCGCAACCGCCACCGATGGCGGCACCTTGCACCCGTGCGATCGTTGGCACTGGCAATTGTCGCAGAGCAAGCAGTGTCATAGAAAGTTGTCGGAGCATTTGACCCATTTGAATGGGGTCATGCATGACAGCCTTCAAGTCCATACCCGCACAGAATGATTTGCCCTCGCCAGCGAGGACAACGACCCGAATTTCATTTGAGTTTTCTTTGATGCGCTTCGCAGTGCGGGCGATGGCATCAGCGAGAGCTTGGATAAGTGGAAAGTCCAGTGCATTGCGTGCATCTGGCCGGCGCAGCGTGATCGTTGCGCAACCTTGAGCAATCGAGAGCTGAACCAAATCTTCCATATGTTTAAGCGTACGCAAAGTCGTGCGTTCGCCCTTTCCCTGTGGAATGGGCGCTCTATGTCGTTTTTCGACAGTGGCTGCCCATTTCAAGCGGTATCAAGTCACGAAAGGTATTTCCCGCACTCGGGGCAACGAATAGCAAAAGGAGTTCCCTTCAGCGAATACTTGCAGTTCGGGCAAATTCCCTCTGATTTAAGAGATTTGCGAACAATTTGCTTGTGCTGGGTGTGTGTGATCTTCCAAATCCACACAATGCCAGAAATGCCAAGCCCGCCTATATATAAGAAGGGCCACCAGAGAAGCGCATTGCGGATGAATTCCCACCAGACAAATGGTGGCGCTGGCGGCTTCGCGAGAAAGTGCATCGCGATCGAGCAAAGGAATCCCAAGCACAAAGTCACCAAGAGATTTCGGATGAGCATTCTGGACCACATCGTGGTCGGGCGCTTGATGGAGTAATAATCAAGGTCGCGAAAAAATCGGCGAATATCTTCGATCCAGTTCAAGAACCACCTTTGCGTTTGTTCCAGAAATCTTTGATCATCGAAAGCGCTTCGTTCCCAGCGCAGAGTTCTGCGGTTGCATCTATGGCATTATCAACACGGCTTCCCAGAAAACCTTCACGACTTGTGCCGTCAATTTGATTCAACCACAACTTTGTCGCGCGTAATGCTTGTGGACCTTTCAACAAGAGTGCTTTAACAAGCGTGGAGACTTGCACTTCTAGCGCAGATTCGTCGCACGCGACCAAATGAACAAGTCCAAGCGCCTTCGCTCGCTGCGCGTCGATGATTTCACCCGACAATGCCAATTGACGCGCTCCACCAAATCCAACAGTCGCCATCAATGTCGGCAAACTGACCGCAGGGGAGATTCCAATACGGTGGACGGGATATCCGAAAGATGCGGAGTCGGATGCGAAGACAATGTCGCACGCCGCGATGATCGCGCATCCGCCAGCAAGTGCGGGTCCTTCAACTTGAGCGATCACAATTGCAGGCATGGTTCGAAGTGCGCTGCAGATTGCGCCAAGTCGACGCACGAATTGTTCAAGCATTGTCTGGTCATTCACGCATTCAGCAAGATCGAATCCAGAGCAGAATGCCTTTCCCATTCCACGGAAGATCACGACGGTTGTTTCATCGCGCTGGGCCGATGTTGTTGCGCGCTCGATCGCATCTTCGAGGTCATCGAACATCGCTGTACTCAGCGCGTTTCGCATCGCGGGATTGTTCAGGGTGATTGTGAACGATCTGCCTTCAGATTCGGTTTTCACCAGAGAATGTTCGTTGCTGGTCATTGTCGATTTTTCACGTGACGAAAACGATTCGGACAGGGTATTGTCCAACACATTCCTATGCCATCAAACGCGCAACAAATTTGGATTGTTCGCCACTCCGACACGGAGTGGAGCCTGAATGGTCGCCATACAGGTCGAACCGATGTTCCATTGACCGCTGGAGGAGAATTGAAAGCGGATGAGTTGGCTCCGCGATTGGCGAAGGAGAAATTCGCTCTCGTTCTTTCGAGTCCCGTCAGTCGGGGAATGGATACCGCGCGTCGCGCGGGATTCGCGGACCGTGTTCAGCCAGACCCAAATTTACTCGAATGGGATTATGGAAAATACGAAGGGCTGACTTCTGCGCAGATTGCGGCGATGCATTTTTCTGGCGATCACGATGTCAATCTCGATTGGGATCTGTGGCGTGATGGTTGCCCAGGTGGCGAATCAATCGAAGCAGTCGCTTCACGAGCGCGCACAATTGTCCAGCGATGTCTTGCCACGAATGGAAATGTGCTGTTGTTTTCTCACGGTCATTTTTCGCGCATGATCGCCGCAGTTTGGTTGGAACTTCCGCCAGCGCGCGGTCGAAGCTTTGGTCTCAAGGCAGGTTCGATCAGTATGCTTGGATTCGAACATGCGAATCGCGTGATTTGGCAATGGGATCGTGTTGATACTTTCGAGGGGCATTGATGAATTCTCACGATCACGATGATAAAATTTTGAGCAAGGGATCCGTGATTGATCCTCGCATTGAGACGGCAGAGGACGCACTCGTCGATGACCTGATCGAAAGCGATGCATCGCCCGAAGTGATCGCAGATGCGGTCGAACAGCAAGACGCAGCGGATGCTGCTACGACATTGGAAACATTGCCGCAAGATGAAGCGTCGGATGTTGTCGGCGAGATGGAAGTTGATGCCGCCGCGGATGCGCTCAGTCATATGTCGATTCCGCTTGCAGTCAGTGTGATTGAAGATCTCATCGAAGAAGATCCATCATTCGCAGGTCGCATGTTGAGCGAGATGGCGCCCGATGATGCGACCGATCTTTTGCAAGCTCTCCCCAAGCAGGACCGCGATCGCTTGCTGGCGTTGATGGGCGCTGGCACTGCTCTGAATCTGCGTGAATTGATGGTTCATCCCCGCGAGAGCGCTGGGGGAATGATGACCACGCAATATTTGTCCGTGCGGGAAAACGAGACTGTGGCAGAAGCGATCGAACATATTCGCCGTGGCGAACCAATCGAGCATGCGCAACAAGCGTTTGTAACCGATCGAAAAGGTCGATTGAAGGGAACGATTGGACTTCGCAAATTGCTTGTTTCGCGCAGCAGCGAATTGATTGGTGATATTTGCGAGCGTCATGTCGATGCGGTGAATCCTGAAATCGATCGAGAACTTTTGGCGCGTGAGTTTGAAAAATATGACTATCTGGAACTTCCGATCGTGGATCATTCTCAGCGATTGCTCGGCATCGTGACCGTCGACGATGTGATCGACATAATTCGCGCCGAAGGCACTGAAGATGCACAGCGCATGGTGGGTGCAGGAAAAGAAGAGGGCGTTCATTCCACGGTTACTCAAAAATTGCGTGGGCGATTTCCATGGCTTATCGTCAATCTCTTCACCAGCGCGGTGGCAGCGGTGGTTGTTATGCAATTCGAAGGAATGATCGCCGAGATCGCTTTGCTGGCTGTGATGATGCCGGTCATCGCGAATCAATCTGGGAATGCAGGACAACAATCGCTCGCGGTGACGCTGCGAGGAATCGTATTGGACCAGATTCGCCCAAATCATTCCTGGATGCATGTACGACGAGAGATGACAGTTGGATTTCTCAATGGCATCGTGTGTGGATCGATTGTGGGCGGCATCGTTGTCATCGCAAAAATCGCATCGGGTGAACCATGGCATTTGGGTGTGGTGATCGCCATCAGCATGACCGCGACCTTGACGATTGGTTGCGTGACTGGAAGCGCGATGCCGCTCATAATGCGGAAACTTAGATTTGATCCCGCAACGGCTTCAACGATTTTTCTGACGATGGTCACCGACAGTATGAGTTTTCTTGTCTTTCTTGGCCTTGCCAGTCTGGTTGCACAATGGATTCTCTAATCAAAGATTTTTCCCCGCGTCATTCGTTGCGGCGGCGTTTGGTCATACGCATCGGGGTGCCGCTGTTGGTCACATTCCTCTTGATGATTGTGGCGCAATTCAAGCTTGACAGCGAACTTCTTGTGGAATCTATTCGTCAGAAAATGCGAGCGAGCGTCCAGATCACTTGTATGAAGGCCGAGGCGGAATTTCTTTCAATACAGCACGCGGTTGCTCTGCAGGCCGACATTATCCGATCGGACGGAGAAGGTCTTCTGCCGCTCGATTCTCCTGCGGCGAAGAATAAACTCAACTTGTTCCTCGCAACAGTTTTGAAGTCCAATTCATTTATCTTTGGTGCCGCGCTCGCATTCCCGCCCGGATCTGCTGGTGTATCAGCGAATGGCTTCGGACCATATGTTTGCCGCACGGCGGACCAAAAAGGATTGCGCACGATGGATCTTGCGCTAGATTTGAAGTACAACTTTTCGAAGACACCTTGGTTTGTTGATGCGGGGCCAGAGCCCAATGGCGTTTGGAGCGAGCCATATTTCGACGCTGGCGGCGGCGATCAATTCATGACGACCTATTCAATGGCTTTTGTGGCAAGCCAAGAAATTCCCGCTGGCGTCGCGACTGCAGATGTTGTTCTCGCAGAAATTGTCAAGTCATTAGAGTACAAGAACAGAGACAGTGCATTTGATTTCACTGTTGTTTCGGCAAAGGGGCGAATCATTTCATCCTCGAATCCCGAAGCGTTGATGAAGGTTGCGACAGACTTCGACCCTTCTTCGATTGAGCGACAGACGCTCGATGCTGTTGCAGCATTTCGGATTTCTGGCGTGGAATTCGCCCGTATTGGAAGTGGATCCTTGTTCACATTTTCAGGATCTCGACTTGTCTTTATAAATGTGCCAACGACCAACTGGGTTTTTGTTGGCTCATTTCCAGAGACCAATCTTCTTCCATCAATTATGCAAGCTTTGTTCTTTGGTCCAGGCTTGTTATTGCTAGGAGCCATCTTTGCAATGGCAGTTGTTTGGCGTTCTGCGGATCGTGCCGTCGCACCACTGCAAGGAGTCATTGGCGCGATTGGGAAGTTTTCCAAAGGCGATCTTTCTGCACGCGCTCCGGACACGGATCGTGATGATGAAATCGGTTTGATGACCACCGCATTCAACAAGATGGGTGGAGATTTGCAAGGAGCAATATCACAGCGTGAAGCCGCGGATGCGCAGCGCATAGCGGTTGAGGTTCAGATTGCCGCAGCCCGTGATGTTCAAAGACTTCTTCTTCCGCAAAGTGATAGAGAAGTTGCAAGCCAAGACGAAAGATCGACGGATGAATTTTCGGGGGTCTCTCTCTTGGGGTTCAATGTTCCAGCAAGTGAAATCTCTGGCGACTTCTTTGATTGGTTTCCTCGTGGAGACGGAACCTTCGCGCTTGTCATCGCCGATGTCTGCGGCAAAGGTATGCCTGCGGCGATGGTGATGGCGGTGTGCAGAACACTTATTCGAAAAGCAGCTGTTGAAACCGCTGAACCTCATCTCGCACTTGCTCGAGTGAATGCGGATCTCATCGCGCAAGCTCCCAGATCGAATTTCACGACAGGCGTTCTCCTGTATTTTGACCCTCACACGGGGAAAATCTTGTATGCCAACGCTGGCCATCCAAATTCTATTTTGGTTCGAGTTGATGGATCAACATCTCAAGTGATGGAAGGGACTGGAACCGTCCTTGGGCTTGCGGCAGATTCTGTGTGGGAAACAAAGCGAATTCAACTTCATCGTGGTGAAGATTTAGTGCTCGTTTCTGATGGCGTGACCGAGGCGGGGCCAGAGCATGCGGGTGCTGATCGCCTCTTCGGATCCGATCGTGCGGCGGCAGCAGTTTCTGCGGCTTGCGGTGGAAAGCAGCAGAGTCCAAGAGTGATTGTTGAAGCGCTCGTCGCATCCGTCAAAGTATGGAGCGGTAATTATCAAGGTGACGATATGACCATCATTGCCATCAGCAGAGAGTAAAAACAAAATGCCGTCAGTTGATTTTCCAAGAGAGATTTTCATCACGCACGGTTCGCAGCAGTTTGGGCCATACACCGTTGAGGAAATCAACGCAAAGATTCGCACGGGCGAAGTGACAGGAGTTGGCACCTTTGCGTGGTATCAGGGATGTTCTCAGTGGATCTCACTTGATCGGGTTCCTGGTGTTTTTATGCTTTATGCGCCGCCAACGTTTGGTGCTTGCGCGCAGCCCCATTCGCAAGGCGATGCGACTGGCGGATTGATTCCGTATAAGAATCCCCCTGCGCTTGTCGGTTATTATTTGAGCATTTTCAGTTTGATTCCGTTACTTGGGATTCCTCTTGGAATTGCTGGCGTGATCTGTGGAATCTTTGGCCTTCGACGCAGAAATAAAAACCCCATTATCAAAGGTATGGGCCACGCTCTTTTTGCAATCATCTTTGGCTCGCTTGTCATACTCATACAAGCCGCTGGAATTTTCATCATGATCCGCTCTATATGATTCGCTTGTCTCTTCTGATAGAATCTTGGAGTATGAGTCATGCCTTATTGTTGCGTACCAAGATTGTTTTGACCACGACCACCTTGCTTGCAGGGTCGATCCTTTTTCAGTCGCGTGCGGAAGAAGCGAAAACAAATCAAGCTGACCCCCCAGTATCAATAACTTCAGTCATCACACCTGAAGCGCAACCAGTCGTGGTGACGGGGAGTCTGAAGGGTCGAGCGCCAATCAACAAGGCCAAATCTGCTCGTCCTGCGAAAGAATATTCTGGGCCATCTATAAAAGTAGAGCCAGCAGATCCACAGGTTTCCGCAGTATGGATTGGTTCGGGATTTCCAGCGCTCGATCCTGCACACGCACCGATCAAGCGAATTGATCAAAGTGGATATCAATTTCGTCCAGCGTTGATGGTGGTGCAGACGGGAACGCCTGTCGTCTTTCCAAACAAGGACTCGATGTATCACAGTGTTTTCAGTTATTCCGATGCGAAAAGTTTCGACCTCGGTCGATTTCGTCAAGACGAGGAGCCAGACGCGGTGTTATTCGATAAGCCTGGTCTCGTTCAACTCTTTTGCGAAGTGCACGAGCATATGCGCGCATCATTGATTGTTGTGGATACTCCGTGGTTCGTATGCACTCAACCTGATGGAAGTTTCGAAATCTCTGGCATCACGCCTGGAAAATACACCGCGACGATTTGGCTTTCCGCCAAGAAAAGCTTTGAGCAAGTTATCGAAATCGCCGCCGGGAAAACACTCGAAGTCGAATGGTCGAATCTTGTGGAGACGCCGGCCCCGTGAGATTTTCGCTCAAGCTGTCTGCTGTAATCACGCTCATCATTCTGATTTTAGTTGCGACTGGCGCACTGATCGGAGCGCCAGTTCTTCGTGAGAAATATCTTTCCGCACTTCGCAATACGCTTGTTGCCCAAGTTGATGGAATTGTCAAGCTTCAAGAACGTGACCAGAAGGATTTGGCAGTAGCCCTCGATCGAATCGTAAGGTCGTCTCGCCTCGTGGCGGCAATCAACAACAAAGACAAATTCAGGCAGAATGCCGAAGATGAACTTCGTTACTTGCTTGACCGTGGCGGTCCTCGCTCCTCGTTCTTCTTTATGGTTGAGAACGATTATTTCACGGGTCGTGATGAGGTGTCCT
>SXGQ01172398.1_pt1 | contig 22115 bp, 1 predicted proteins | sample 3178371 | NCBI WGS metagenome assembly SXGQ01 (sample SAMN11356859, study PRJNA531348) | freshwater metagenome | isolation source: freshwater sample F1-20 | place: China: Fuxian Lake, Yuxi | collected 2017-12-25 | reverse complement strand
GGTGCGGCCAACACCTATGTGGGCGGTACCCGCATCTTGAAGGGCGGCCTGACGCTCAACTTCGCCGCCATCGGGGGCGGCACCAATGCGCAGTACGCCGAAAACAGCGGTTACGCCTTCGCGCCCATCGACAATATCCTGGCTCCGACCAGCACGCTCACGCTGAACGGCACGCCCGTCCTCGTCCAAGGCCGCGAAACGACCGTCAACACGCAGACCCTCGCCGGCATCAGCTTCGCCTCGGCCAACAGCACGCTGACGCTCGCCGCCGGCACGGGTAACGGCGCGGTCTTCCTGAACATGGGTGGCTTGTCCCGCTCCGCGGGTGCGACCCTGCGCCTCGACGCCGGCACGAACACCTCCTTCGCGGCCAGCACGGCTAACGTCAACGGCCTCCTCGGCGGCTGGTTGACCTACGGCACCGGCTCCTTCGCCACGAACAACGGCAACCGCGTGGTCGCCTTGGCCGATGCCGCCTACGGCACCGCCTTCACTGCCGGCACGAATCTCGACGCGCTCGCTTCCGCCAACGTGGCCGCCGGGGTCACCGCCAATGCCCTCCGCTTCAACTCGGCCGCGAACGTCACCCTGACCTTGGCCGGCGCGACCACGCTGCAGTCCGGTGCGATCCTCGTGACCCCCACCGTCGCGACGGCGACCTCCGGCCTCACCGGCGGCAGCCTCACCTCGGGCGGCAGCGAACTCTTCGTCCACCAGCACAACACCGGTGCGGCGTTCACGATCAACTCGCCGATCACGGACAACGGCGGCACCCCCGTCAGCCTCGTCAAGACCGGCGCGGGCACCTTGGTGCTCAGCGGCATCAGCAGCTACAGCGGGAAGACCTACATCAACGGCGGCACCATCCAGGTGTCGTCCGACGCCGTCTTCGGCAACGCTCCGGCCAACCCGACCGATGGCCTCTACTTCCAGGGCGGTGGCCTCTCGGCCGCCAGTTCGTTCACCTTGGACGCCAACCGCACCATCACCTTGGGGGCTGATTCCGTCATCGACGCGGTCGCGGATGCGAACTTGACCGTCGGCGGCGTCATCACCGGCGGCTTCGGCCTCACCAAGACGGGTTTGGGCACGGTCACGCTCGGTGCGGAAACCAACTACACCGGCAACACCCGCATCGCCGCGGGCACCTTGGTCTTGGGGCATGCCTCCGCCTTGGCGGACACCACCTTGGACCTCGCCACGGGCGACCTCGGCGCGCTGTCCTTCGGCACGCTGACCACCGCCACGGCCGCCGGCCTCCAGGGTTCCCGCGCCCTCTCCCTCTCGAATGCCGCTGGCACGCCCGCCGGTGTCCAGTTCACCGTCGGCAGCAACGGCCTCTCGACGACCTATGCCGGCGTCCTCTCCGGCCTCGGCGGCCTGACCAAGGTCGGCAACGGCACGTTGACCCTCACCGGCGTCAGCACGAACACCGGCAAGACCGTCGTCAACGGCGGTACCCTGGCCATCTCCAACGACCTCGCCTTGGGGGCGGTTCCGACCGCCACCACCGCCGATGCCGTCACCCTCGCCGGTGGCCGTCTCTACGCGACCGCGGGTCTGACCCTGTCCGCCAACCGCGGGATCACCCTCACCGCGCCCTCCTCGCTCGGCGCCGCCACCGGCACGAGCATGGTGCTGCTCGGTGCCATCACCGGAAACAACCTGACCATCGACAACGCCGATGTCAACGGCACGGTCCTGCTCCGCGGCTCCTCGGCCTTCACGGGCACGGGCCTCACGATCCGTCGTGGCGCGCTCACCGCTTCGGCCGTTTCCAACAACGCCAACTTCACCCCGGCGCTGAACACCAACAGCATCACCCTGGGTGAAGGCCTAGCCGACGTCTTCTTGGTCATGTCCGAAAACGCGACCGGCTCGACCACGCGTCGTCAGCAGGTCTCGGAGAACGCCGTCATCACCTTCAACAACGGCCTCTACAACGCCAAGCTGAACATGGCGGGCACGACGCAGATCGTGCGCGGCGTGGTCTCGGGCTTGGACGACCAGTTGTCGATCATCCAGAACGTCGAATCGGGCAGCGCCTTCGATGCGCGCCTCGTGATCAAGGCGCAGGCCGGCGACGACTTCACCTTCAGCGGCCTCCTCCGCACCCAGACGGGCAACCAGCTCACCATCGAAAAGTTGGGCGCGGGTCTCCAACGCTTCTCGTCCGTCCGCGTCACGAACAACAACGTCACGGGCACGACCTACATCCATGAAGGCACGCTCGCGACGGACCTGAGCCGCAACGGCAACTGGGCGTCCGGCGGCTTCCGCGTGAACACCGCGGGCACGTTGCGCATCGAAGGCTTCGAAGACACCGCCTACGCCGCCGCCGTCGTCGGCAACGGCCTCGTCGTCAAGACGGGCATGGGCATCCACACCTTGAACGGCGGATCGGATGCGAGCCTCGCGTCTTGGCGCATCGAGGAAGGCATCCTCAAGCTCGCCAACGACTCCGCCCTCGGCATCAACGGCGGCACCATCACCGTGCTGCCGGGCGCCTCGATCGACCTCAACGGCCGCAATACGGGCGACAAGAACCGCAAGCTCTTCATCATCTCCGGCGACGGCGCGGGCGATTTGGGCGCCCTCCATAGTTCAGGCGCCCAGGCCGACGGACCGGTCTTCAACCTCCGCCTCGCCGGTGACGCCAGCGTCGGCGGACCGGGCCGCATGGGCCTCACCAAGACGGCTTCGGCCTCCTCGTTCGACATGGCCGGCTACACGCTCACCAAGTCGGGAGCAGGTTCCTTGGTCATCGTCGGCAACAACCCGATCCTCAATCCGGGCGACATCGAGGTCACCGGTGGCACGCTGGACTTCGAGGCCGCCGCCGCCATCGGCAACTTCGGCGGTAAGTCGATCAACATCAACCGCGGCGCGGCCTTCAACATCTGGCAGCTGACGACGCGCAACAGCGCGACCATCGGCCTGAACGACGGTTCCACCTTCAACAACCGCTCCAACATGATGCGCTGGTACGGCGAGCTCGCCGTCGACGGCGACGTCACGCTGACGACCTCGGGCGACGTCCGCAATTACGGCACGGTCACCGGCGCGGGCTTGATCGTGAAGAACGGCGGCTCCAACTTCTACGCCCTGGGCAACAACACCTTCAGCGGCACCTACCGCATCGACGACGGCCTGTTGTACCTTGGACGAAACTTCATCGAAACTTTCGTCAATAACGGCACCGAATCCACGACCGGCACGCTCGGCGCCAACGCCTCCGTCTTCATCAACGGCGGTGGCCTCGTCTTCGCCCGTTCCGACGCCGTCACCGTCCCGAACGCGATCTCCGGCCTGGCCGGCATTCTCCACGTCGGTGTCACCAGCGGTGGCTTCACGGGTGGCGACGTCACCTTCAGCGGTCCGGTTGATTTGCGCGGCACCGCCCGCATCGACATCAAGCAGGGCAACGCCCGTTTCACGGGTTCGTTGACGACGCGTACGGCCGGCATCGATATCCAGACCGGTGGTACGTTGGTCGCCACGGGCGTCCACACCACCCCGACGGCTTGGCTCGACTCGGGCAAGCTGCTCGGCTCTTCGGCTGGTTCGCTTGCGCTCGCCGGTGACTCCGCGGACAACATTAACTTCACGGGCCGCACCTTCCTCGGCGTGGCCACGAACTACGATAGCCTGCGCCTCGGCGCCGCCGTCGATTCCGTCTACTCCGGCACGATCACCCCGGGCGCCAATGGTTACCGCTTCGGCGGTGGCGGTGCGAAGCTGACCGTCTCGTCCGTCTTGGCCGACGTCAACGCCCTCCCGACGAACCTCTTCGTCGGTAACTTCACGGCGGGTAGCCGTCCGGTGGCCGACCAGCGCCTCGATGGCCGCGTCGTCCTCTCCGGCGCCAATACCTACACCGGTACGACCACCGTCCGCTCGGGCATCCTCGAAATCACCACCGCGGGTGCGCCGTCCACGACCTCCATCGCTTTGGACGCTCCGGGCGCGCTCGTCGCCTCCGGCGCCTACACGGGCGTCGCCGCCTGGGTCGCTTCGAACAAGTTGACCGCGGCCTCCGCCGGTTCGTTGGCGCTCGCGGCCGACACCAGCGAGACCATCACGATGGCGGCCTCCCCGACGTTGATGATCGGCGCGGTGTCCCCGGTTTCGCTGAATACCTTGTCGGCGTCCTTCACGCCGGGCGCCAGCGGTTACCGCTTCGGCGGTGGCGGCTCGACCTTGACGGTCAACACCGTCCTCACGGGCGCCAACGCCCTCAACGTGGGCGCCGCTGGTTCGCTCGGCACGGTCGTCCTGGCCGGTTTCAATGACTACACTGGCGCGACCACGGTCAATGCGGGTAACGTGCTTCGCCTCGCCCACCCGAGCGCCCTCGGTACGGCCGCGGGTGCCACCACGGTCAATGCCGGTGCGACCCTCGACCTCAACGGCCAGACGGTTTCCGAGCCCTTCACCATCGCCGGCCTCGGCGTCGAGGGCCAAGGCGCCCTCATCAACAGTAACACCACCACTGCGGCGACCGTCACCGGCGTCCTGACCCAAGGCACGAACAGCTTCACCGTGGGCGGTGCGGGCGACATCAACCTCGATCGCGTCACCGGTTCCGGAACTTTCTACCTCACCAAGAACGGCACGGGCACGCTCACCCTCGGCGGCAACCAGAACAACGCCGCCCTGGGCGTGATGGTCAATGCCGGCACCTTGGTCCTCGGCGTCCAGTCGGCCGTGGGCTTGCACGCTTGGGGCAACAATTCCACCGTCAATACTGGCGCGACCATGCGCTTGGCGGGTTCGGGCAACGACCAAATCTACGCCAACGCCTTCCTTTACCTCGATGGCGGCAACCTGGATATGAACGGCCGCAATGAAGCCTTCGGCGGTCCGCTTTCGACCTCCGCCCACATCGTTGGGTCGGTCTTCAACAACGCGGCGGACACCACCTCGGTCCTCAGCATCGGTGACAACAACTCTTCGGGCCAATTCCGCGGCACCTTCGTCGACAACACCAACAGCAGCACGGGCAAGTTGGTCCTCCGCAAGATCGGCACCGGCACCTACAGCATCACCGGCGCCAGCACCTACACCGGCACGGCCAGCTTCGTCAACGCCCTCTCCCAGACCTTCACCGGTTCGACCCTCGTCGAAGGCGGCACCCTCCAGCTCGGCTATGGTTCCACCGTCGGCACCGTCCAGGGCGATATCGCCGTCGCCGCGGGCGCGACCCTCGCGGTCAACAGCATCTACGACGTCACCCTCGCCAACAAGATCGTCGGCGAAGGCAACGTCCAGCAATCCGGCATGGGCGTCCTCACCCTGACCGGGGCGAACACCTACACCGGTGAAACCATCGTGAACGGCGGGACCATCCGCTTGGGTGCGGATGCCACCGCGGCTACCTCCGCCCTCGGCGCGAACACCGGCCTCCTGCGCGTCACCGGCGGCACGTTCGACCTGAATGGCTTCAGCCTGACCCGCGGACGCATCGAAGGCGCGACCACCGCCGGCGTCATCATCAACTCCGCCGCCACCGCCTCCGTGATCACGGTCGGCCAGGGCCGCATCGCTACGGACACCGATACGTTCGCCGCGGACATCCAGGAAGGCGTCAGCGGCTCCATCCGCCTCGTCAAGACCGGCAATGGCGTCCTCGTCCTCTCGGGCATGAACCGCTTCACGGGTGGCACCAAGGTCGAGTCCGGCACGCTCCGTCTCGGTTCCGACGCCGCCTTCGGCCGTGGCTACGCGGTCGAGATCGTTTCCGGTGCAGCCTATGACGTCAATGGCCGCTCCCTGGGCAACGCCTATCAGGGTGCGAACTACGTGAACCTCACCATCGCCGGTACCGGCGTCGGGGGCTTCGGGGCGATCGTCAATTCCAGCGCCACGGCGCCCAACGCCTACGCGGGCATCGGTAACATCACGCTTTCGGCGGATGCCAGCATCGGCAACAGCCAAGGTCGCTTCGACGTCGGTCGCGTGGAAGGCCTCGGCTATCACGGCACCGTGACGGGCAACGGTTTCACCCTGACCAAGGTCGGCACCGGCGTGGTCAACATCCGCGCCAACGGTTCCAACGTGGCGTACAACGTCGCCCAGGGTGAGCTGTCCTTCGAGAACCTCGACGGTACGGCGACCAACGGCATCACCGTCCAGAACGGGGCCATCCTTTCGTCCTTCGGTGACCTCATCACCTTCGGTGCTCCGCTGACGCTCAAGGCTGGCGCGACGCTGCGCAACAATGGCGCCGGCACGCAGACCTGGTCGGGCAATGTGCTCCTCGATGGCGCCGCCGCCACGCAGGTCACCTTCAACACGACGACCCCGTCCGCTACGGGCGCCACGGGCTTCCCGAACGGCATCACCCTCACCGGCGTCGTCTCCGGCACCGCCGACCTCGTCAAGACGGGCGCCAACCTCAGCCAGAACGGTACGGTCAACGGCGTGAGCGCGCGCGGTGTCCCGGCCTTCCTCCGCCTTGCCGGCGTCAACACCTACACCGGCAACACGATCATCACCGCCGGTACGGTCCAAGCCAACAGCGACCGCTCCTTCGGTGCGACCCTCGCCAGCGCGGTCGCCAACAACATCCAGCTCAACGGCGGCACGCTGTCGGCCTTCCAGTCGTTCACGACGGATCCGAACCGCGGTATCGCCCTGACGGCGGCTTCGAGCATTTCGGCTGAGCCGGGTGTCGTCTTCACGGTTGCTTCGCCCATCTCCGGTAACTTCACCCTTTCACGCTTCGCAAGCGAAACCCCGGTTGGCACGGTTGTGCTCGCGGCCAACAACACCTTCTCCGCCTACTCCATCAATACGGCCAACACCGCGGGCGGTCCGGCTTACTACGGCGGCATCACCAAGGTCACGCATAGCGGTGGCTTGGGCACCGGCACCGTCAGCCTCATTTCCGGCAGCGGCACCCTCCAGCACCAGGTCCAGCTCGAAGGTGGTCTCACCATCGGCAACAGCTTCACGACCTCCGGTCGCGGTACGGACGGCGCGGCGATCCAGACTTATGGCTTGGTTGCTTCGCTCTCGGGCAACAACACCCTCACGGGAACCATCACCATGGCCGGCGGCGGCGGCGGTACGGACATGGGCGCCTTCGCCGGTTCCACGCTGACGTTCGCGGGAATTATCACGGGTAATCAGGCAACAACACGTTACCTCAGCCTGTATGGCAGCGGAAACTTTGTTCTCGCCGCTACGAATTACTTCACGGAAGTCGCGGGGCAACCTAACGGACTGAAAGTCGGTCACGGCGATACGCTCTCCACCGGTACGACCACCATCCTGAGCACGGCCAATGATTACAGTGGCCATACCGCCGTACAGAATGGCGGCCTCCTGAATGTCGCCCAGTTCGCGAACGTCAACACGGCCTCTTCGATCGGTAAGGGTTCGGTTGGCGGTGCCAACTCCGATCTCTCGATCGATGGTGGTACCTTGCAGTATACCGGCTCCAGCGCCCAGTCCACGGATCGCCTCTTCTCCATCGGCAACCAGGACGGCGTCATCGACGCTTCCGGCTCCCTCACGGCCGCCAGCCTCAAGTTCACCGGCACCGGCGCCATGGGTTTCCATGGTCACAGCGCTACCAACGCCTATGCCGCCGAAACCGGCACCCGTACGTTGACCCTCACGGGTTCGAACCAGGGCGACAACACCGTCAACCTCATCATCGGGGACAACTCGGGCGCTACCTCGATCCTGAAGACCGGCACGGGCCGCTGGATCCTCGGTGGCGTGAACACCTACACGGGGACGACCACGGTGTCCGCGGGTACGCTCGAAACTTCCGCGACCGGCGTCATCGCCGCCGCCGGTACGGTCAATGCCCTGGCGGGTACGACCTTCCGCAACGCCGGCAGGGTCGACGCCCCCATCAACATCGATGGTGCGACGGTGGTCAACGCCGGCAGCATCGGCGGCGACATCACCCTCAACTCCGGTACCTTCACGAACAACGCCGGCGCCAACATCACCCAAGTCACCCTCGGTAAGACCGTCAAGGTCGCCGGTGGTGCGTTGACCAATGCCGGTACGGTTTCGACCAACACCTTGCTCGAGTCCGGCTCCGTCGCCAACTCCGGCACCATGGCCGGCCGCTTGACCATGACGGGCGGTACCGCGACTAGCTCGGGTATCTTGACTGACCTTCGCTTGCTCGGTGGGTCGGTCACGAGCTCCGGCGCCATCACCAAGGCCATCCTCACCGCCGGCACGCTCACCCACACCGGTGCGGCCACTGCGGCCGTCGGCACGGTCGACGTCAACGCCGGCGCCGTCTTCGAAAACGCCGGCACGCTCGGCGCGGGCACGATCAACGTGGCCTCCGGCGCCACCTATCGCGGCGCGGGTTCGGCCACGGCCGGCACGGTCAACATCGCCACGGGCGGTATCCTCAGCCCAGGCGGACGCCTCGGCACCGTTGGCTTCAACACGCTGAACCTGTCGTCGGGCGCCATCATCGAGCTCGAAGCCTCCGACCCCGGCAGCTTGTCCAAGCGCGACGGCCTCGTCGTGAATTCCGTCCTCACGCTCGGCGCCTCGCCGGTCGCCGTGAAGCTCTTCTCCTTCAATGAAGCCTTGGCCGGCCGCGGCGCCGCCTCGGTCTTCAACCCGAACCTCGGCTACAGCTGGTCGTTCCTGAAGGACAACACCTCCACGGGTGCCGGTCTCTTGGCGAACAAGTTCACCCTGGATGCCACAGGTTGGCAGGGTGCCATCGGCAGCTGGTCGCTCGCGACCGAAGTCGATGCCGTCACGACCTTCAATAACCTGAAGCTCGTCTACACCCCGACGAATCCGCTCGTCGTGGTCGACGTCGCCACCGACGCCCTCGCCAGCGCCATTTCGGCGATCTCCCTCGCGAACGTCCCGCCGAACTCGGGTCTCAATAAGTCGGGTGCCGGCCTCCTGACCGTCGACCTCGCCTACGCCTACACGGGTGGCACGAACGTCACCGGTGGCGGCCTCAAGCTCGTCGACGGCGGCGCGCTCGGCACGGGCTCCCTCACCTTGGACACCGGTACGGTGCTCGTCGTCCAGAAGGTCGACGGCGCGATCGTCAACAACGTCGGCGGTTCGGGTGACCTCCTCAAGGACAACGCCGGCACCTCGACCCTCACGGGTTCGGTCGGCTTCACGAACCTGACCGTCACCGCCGGTACCTTGGCCGCGACGAATGCCCTCTCCGTTTCCGCCACCACCAACGTGGCGGACGGCGCGTCCTTGGACGCCGCCGGCGCGACCGCCCTCAGCTTGGGCGCCGCCACCATCGACGGCAGCGTGTTGAATGCTCCGGCGGTCTCGGCCACGTCCTTGACCATGGGCGCCAACAGCGTCTTCACGACGCAGGCCGGCAAGGCCCTCACCGTGACCGGCGCCGTCGCTTCAAGCGGTTCCCTCACGGTCGGCTCGCTCACCGCGGGTGGCAACCTCACCGCGGCGGGCACGCTCGCTTCTTCCGGCGCCGTCTCGGCCGCCGCCGTCAGCTTCGGCACCGGCACCTTCAGCGCGACCAACCTGGTTGCGGCCGGAGCCTTCACCAACGCGGGTGCCACCACCCTCACCGGCAGCTTGACCGCGACCAGCTTCACGCAGACCGCGGGCAGCCTCACCGCCGCCTCGCTGTCATCCTCCGGCGCCTTCGGCCTCCAGGCCGGCACGGTGACGATCGCCGGGACGGGTTCGCTCGCTTCGACCAGCATCACCCTCGGTGACAACACCACGCTCACGGCGCCGGTCGTCAACAATTCCGGCCTCATCTCGTTGGGTGCAGGTGCGGTCCTCAACCTGAACCACAGCCGCGACATCACGCTCGCCGCGCCGGTGTCCGGCACGGGTTCGCTGACCGTCTCTAGTTCCAAGGTCGTCACCTTGAGCGGCGCCTTCGGTCTGCCGGCCGTCAACGTCGCCGGCAACACCTTGGCCCTCACGGGCGTCGTGTCGGCGGCTTCGGACTTCACCAAGAACGGTACGGGTCTCCTGATCCTTTCCCAACACCTACACCGGTGCGACCTTCGTGAACGGGGGTACGCTCCGCATCAACGGCGACGCCGCCCTCGGTGCGCCGATGCAGGCCGTCACCGTGGCGGCCGGCGCCACCCTCGACCTTTCCGGGTCCGTGGTCGCCAACAGCATCAACCTCTTCGGCCGGACGGTGACCATCGCCGGGACGGGCGTCGGCAATGCGGGTGCCATCGTCAATAATTCCAACTTCACGCAGACGAACGCCATCCAGGCCTTGACGCTCTCCGCAGACGCCTCCATCGGCGGCACGCAGGGTTGGAATGTCGGCGGGTTCGGCACCCTTGAATTGGCGGGCTTCACGCTCACCAAGGTCGGCACCAACACCATCGCCATCGATGGTCCGAGCGTCTCCGAAGGTAACCTCACCGTGGCGCAGGGTAAGCTCAGCATCCTCGGCAGCACGCAGGTCTTGGCCGGTACGACCCTGCCGGGCGTGGTCACCGTCCAGTCTGGCGCCACGTTGGAACTCGGCGGCAGCGTCAACTCGTTCGGCTTCACCCGCGCGGTCAGCCTCTTGACCGGTTCCACGTTGGCCACCGCTCCGTCCGCGGCCATCACCACCGGCTCGGCCATCACGGTGGCCGGTGAAGTCGCCCTCAACGTCGGCGCGGGTGGTTCCTTCGCCCCGGCCGTCGCGATCGCGGGTACCGCCAATCTGACGAAGTCCGGTTACGGTCGCCTCGTCCTGTCTGCCTTGGTCGATAACGACATCACCGGCAACTTGCTGATCAATGAAGGCAACGTCCAGGTCCTCGACTCCCTCGGCCTCCCGAGCGGTACCATCACGTTGACCGCCCAGCCGGGTGCCAACGCCGACCGCCGTACCCGCCTCGAGCTCGGTAACGGCGTCACCGTCGCCAACAACATCGTCCTCAACGGCATCGCCGCCGGTAGCCTCACCGGCACGGGCGTCATCATGCTCACCACCGGCACGGACATCGCCACGGTCTCCGGTAGCATCACCTTCAACGCCGGCGTCAGCGCGGGCGGCAACTACCTCGCGGGCGTCGACGATGCCGGTACCGTGTCCACGGGTTACCTCGCCTTGACCGGTGACCTCATCGCGGGTACGGCCGAGCCTACGGTCCGCAAGGGGAACATCCTCCTCAACCCGGCGGGCACGGGCTCGAGCTACGCCCTGTTCGACATGCGCGAAGGCACCCTCCGCCTCGGCAAGAACAACGCCATCCTGACCACCGCGGAAGTCCGGCTCGGCGTCCACGGCACGGCCCTGGTCGACCTGAACGGTTTCAGCCAAGACTTCATCAAGGTCACCAAGAGCACGAACGCCGCCACCATCACCAATGCCTTGGCCAACACCACGGGCGTCGCGGACTTCAAGAACACGGTTGAAACCACCTACGCCGGTACCCTCGCCAATGGCGCGACGGGCCTGGGCCTCGTGCGCCTCAACAAGACCGGCACGGGCAACCTCATCCTCACCGGCGTCAACGCGCACACCGGCGGCACCTTCCTCACCAACGGTACGCTCGAACTGCGTGGCACGACCATCTTGGCGGCCAACACCACGGTCGACGTTCCTGCGGGCACCACCCTCAAGATCACCAGCGCCAACGCCGACCTCACGATGGCGGCGAACATCACCGGCACGGGGACGGTGCGCATCGACACGAACATCTCCGGTGCGGCGGGCCCCCGCGGGGCCACCCTTTCCGGCAACAACACCGGCTTCACCGGTACGTACATCATGGATCCGACCGCGTCGGGCGTTTCGACCCCGAACACCGAGCGCATCATCGTGACGAGCGGCAACACCTTCGGCACGGCCAACGTGGTCATCAAGGACCGAGCGCAGGTTTGGGTGCAGGGTGGCACGTACGCCAACAACTTCACCATCACCGGTTGGGGCTTCGGCGATTCCCAAGCCAACGGCGGCACGCCGGCCCTCGGTTTGAACCTGACCAGCTACGCGGCAGCCGGTCAGGGCGGCATCGGCGCCATTCGCTTCAACGGCAACGAAGTCATCACGGGAACCGTGACGCTCGATGGCGACGCCAAGATCATGGCTTGGGGCCAAACCGCTTACCTCGATGGCTCCGTCGGCACGACCAACAGCACCGACCGACTCATCATCGGCGGCGGCTCCAGCTCGACCACGATTGTTCTCCGCGGTACGAATAACGTCGGTGCGAACGCCCTGCGCGATGTCTGGCTCAACTCCGGTGGCGGTGCGGGGTCCTCTCAGTTGACCATCGGCGGTGGTACCGCCGCCGGTACGCTCGGCACGGGTAAGGTCACCCTCTACGCCGATGCGGCCGCCGGCACCGTCGCGGTCAACATCCGTCGTACCGATGGCTACACCATGGAAGCTGGCCAGATCGTCGAAGCTGTCTCCCCGGTTGGTTTGTCGTCGAACATGTCGAAGACCCAATTCCGTGCCAACACCACGGGCACGGGCCTGTCGCTCAATGGCGCCCAGATCCTTCTGTCGAACCTGACGAACGCCGGGGGCAAATTGATTGTCGCCAACGAATCCGATGGAGCGATCGTGACCATCGACGCGGGCTCGCTCCTCAAGCTGGATGCGATTCAGATCGGTGAAGCCACCAACATGGGTGGTACGGTCAACCAAACCGGCGGCACCGTCCAGCAGTTCGCTTCGACCGGCATGCGCGTCGGTCACTGGGGTGGCCGTGTCAGCACCTACAACCTCTCGGGCGGCACCATCGAGATGGTCAACCCGGCCCCGGGTTCCGCTCCGGCGGGTGGCGCCGAGCAGGCCGGCGGTATCTACGTCGGCATCGATGGCGTCGGCGTCTTCAACCAGTCGGGCGGTTCCATCAAGACCCCGTGGATCGTCCTCGACAACCGTGGCAGCACTCCCGCCATCGACGGCATCAGCTCTTCCTACAACCTCTCGGGCGGTGCCTTGGAGTTCACCGCCGGCACGGGCCTGATCTCGAACAACCTCCTCACCGGTACGGCCACCTGGTCGGGCGGTACGATGCGCAACCTCGCGCCGAGCGCGAACGTCGCCATCAACACGAACCTCGTCGTCACCGGCACCACCGCCGCGCTCGACACCGTCGACGCGACCCGCGGCTTCGTCTTCAACCAACAAGTCACGGGCGGCGGCACCGTGACCACCTCCGGCGGCGGCACGGTCTTCGTCACCACCGCGGGCACCCAGACCTTCGACCTCGTCCTCGCCGGCACCAGCGGCTTGACGAAGCAGGGTACCGGCACGACCACCCTGGTCGGCGCCCAGACCTACTCCGGCCCGACGCTCGTCAGCACCGGCACGCTCAGCCTCGCGGGCAACATCCCGAACTCCGACCTCACCGTCGCCGCCGGCGCCAACCTCCAGGGTCTCGGTACGGCCAAGTCGATCACCTTCGGCAACTTCACGTCGTTCTCCGCCGACCCGTCGGCCAGCTCGATCCTCACCGCCACGAACGCCTTCAGCGTCGCTCCGGGCGGTCTCGTCACCGTCAACCTCCTCGGTGGCCCGGCCACCAGCGCGCCGTTCGCGATCCTGAACTACGGTTCGACCACCGCCACGGGCGCCAACTTCGCCCTCTCCGGCGCGGGCAGCTACCGTAACCCTCCGACCTTTAATGTCGGCGCCACCAGCACCACCTTGGCTCTCGGCTTCGGTGAACTCGTCTGGACCAACGGCGGCGCCAACGCCACCTGGGACGCGGCCTCCAACAACTTCTTTAACACCGGCACCTCGGCGGCCGATAAGTTCATCTTCGGCGATATCGTCACCTTCGATGATTCCCTGAGCTCCTCGCAAGGGGTGAACTTCCTCGGCAACATCCGTCCGACGACCACCATCGTCAACAACTCGACCTACGATTACACCCTGACCTCATCCGCGGGCAACACCCTCGGCGGCTACGGCCAGCTGGTCAAGCGCGGCACGGGCGTCCTGAACATGGCGGGCGTCAATAACACCTTCACCGGTGGCACGCTCCTCAGCGCGGGCCGCATCAACGTCGGCGCTGCCGGCTCCCTCGGTACCGGTCGCATCACGCTCGGCGCCACGGACACCGCCGCCAACAACGTCGCGCTCTACATCTCGGGTACGCGCCCCACGGGCAACCTCACCAACGCCATCCTCGTCAGCAGCAACGGCACGGGCACGGTCACGATCGGTTCCGACGCGGCGCTCACCGGCACCGGTGCGATGGGCTTCAGCGGCATCACGCTCCAGCGCGACCTCCTCCTCGACTCGAACGCCGCCGACCGCACCGACTACGCGGGCATTTCCGGCACCGGCAACGTGACCTTCGTCGGTACGGGCCGCTCGATCTTGGGCATCGGCTTGGCGAACACCTTCACCGGCACCATGACCCTCGCCGGCACGGGCCGCGTCCAGATTGGCGTCGCAACCGGCGGCACCTTGAACGGCATCCCGGACAACGCGACCGTCGTCATCAACGCCGGCAGCGAATTGGCCATGTCGGCGGGCGCCGAAATCATCGGCGGACTCTCCGGTGCCGGTAAAATCACGACCAACTCCCTCGCCGGCACCCTCACCGTCGGCACGGGCAACGCGAACAGCACCTTCACGGGTAACATCGGTGAAATGTCGGGCTTCGCCCTCGGCCTGACCAAGGTCGGCAACGGCACGCTGACCCTCTCCGGAGCCAACACCTTCACGGGCGGCCTGCAGGTCGGTACGGTCACGCAGGCCGGCGGCACGGTCGAACTCAACGGGGCGAACGCCTTCGGGGCCCTCACGGTCTTCGCCGGCACGGTCAAGGTCGGCGCAGCGCTCGCCAACACCGGCAGCATCACCTTGAACAACGGCGCCACCCTCGACGTGCTCGCCGCAGGCAAGCTCTTCGACGGCGGCTACAACAACGCCGCCACGGTGACCGTGAACACGGGCGCCACCTGGTCGATGGTCAACCTCGCCTACGGTCCGTCCGGCCAGCTCGCCGACTACGCGGCCCGCCGCGTGCTCAACGGCGGTATGATGATCGTCACGGGTGACTCCTGGGACGTCGGCAATAACTTCACCGTCAACGCCACCACGGGCGGCACCTTCCGCTACGCCCCGACCAACGCCGGCCAGACCCTCACCTTCACGGGCAACGCCAACAGCGACATCGCGCTCAACGGCCCGCTCGCCCTGCAGGCCGTCGGCGGCAACCTCGCGATCAACGAGAACATCGCCGGCGCAGGCTCCCTCACGAAGACCGGCAACGGCAAGTTCACCCTCGGCGGCGTGAACACCTTCACGGGCAACCTCGTGATTTCCGAAGGCGACTTCAACATCAACGGCGCCTACGCGCTCGGTCGTGGCACGGTCTCGCTCCCGGCGGGCGTCACCCTCGACAACACCAGCGGCGCCGCCGTCAACGTCGCCACGGCCACCACCATCAACCTCGGCGATGGCGTCCTCAACTTCACGGGCACGAACTCGCTCGGCCTCGGCTACGGCACCATCGCCCTCCCGGCGAACACGACGGTCAACGTCGCCGCCAAGACCTTGTCCTTCGATGGTCCGGTCACCGGCGTCTACGGCATCACCAAGACCGGCGCAGGCACCCTCGCGCTCCACGCTCCTAGCAACACCTTCACCGGTGGCGTCCAGGTCAACGCCGGCCTCCTCTCCATCGGCAAGTATGTGACCGGCTCGGCCGGCACCGGCGCCGTGGTCTTCAACGGTGGTGGCATCGCCTTCGACGACTACCAGGCCCTCCGCACCTTCGACCTCGCCGGTGATGCCCGTGCTGCGGCCATCCCGACCACGACCGTCATCTCGGCGAACTTCAGTTCGATCCACAACACCACGGGCGACGTCGTCCCGAACAACACCACCCGCGGCTTCGTCGGTAAGCTCTTCCTCCCGGCCGGCACCTGGAACTTCCAGGAAGCCTTCGATGACGCCGTGGCCCTCACGGTCGGCGGTCAAGTGCTCCTCAACAACACCGTCTGGAACGTCAACACGACGGGCAGCTTCGTCGCCGCGACCGCGGGCTGGTATGATGTCGACCTCCGCGTCTACCAAGGCACTGGCGGTGCGGGTGCCGTCGCCCCCTCGCTGTTCGGTGTCGGTATCGCCAATGGCGCCGGCGCCTATGTGCCGTTCACGACCGAAGGCCTCGCCAGCTTGGGCGTCATCGCCACGGTCGGCACGACCCCGGGCTTCAGCTACGCGGGAGACATCACCCTGAACCAGAACGGCTCGATCAGCTCGACCAACCTGGGCAACTACGACTTCACGCTCTCGGGCGTCATCTCGGGTCCGGCCGACCTCACCAAGCTCGGTGCGGGCACGATCGTCCTCACGGGCGCCAACACCTACACCGGCAAGACCATCGTCCAGGAAGGCACGCTCGCGCTCACCAGCAGCGCCAACGCCACGACCCTCATCGAGGTCAACGGTGGCTTCCTGCGCCTCGACTCGGCCACGGCCATCCCGGCGGGCGGCGTCGTCCTCTCCGGCGGCGGCCTGAAGTTCAACCTCGGCGCCACCACGGCGATCACGGTGAACAACCTCACCATCAACGCTGCTTCGACCATCGACACCACCGGCCTCGACGTGACCTTCGGTGGCCCGCTCACCGGTACGGGCTCCCTCATCAAGGCGGGCACGGGCACGACCCCGGGCACGCTGACCCTGGCGACCGGTTCCACCTTCGCGGGTAGCACCACGATCACCGGCGGCAAGCTGGTCATTTCCGCCGACTCCGCCCTCGGCGCCGCGCCGGCCACCGCCACCGCTGGTCAGCTCACCTTCGCCGGTGGCTCCCTCCAGACCACGGCCGATGTGACCCTCGCCGCCAACCGCGGCATCGCGCTCGACGTGAACTCCACGGGCGTCCTCCTCCCGGATGCGGCCACGACCTTGACGGTCAACGGCGTCATCGCCAGCGGCACGGGCACGGGCTCGACCAACGGCAAGCTCGCCCTCGGCTCGGCCACCTCGGGTGCCATCGTCCTCAACGGCGTGAACACCTACCTCGGCGCCACCGAACTCCGCGGCAGCACCGTGACCCTCGGCAACGACGCGGCTCTCGGCGCCGGCGCCAACCTCATCGTGCCGACCGGCGTCACCGACGTCACCGTGCAGTTCGGCGCGGCCGCCACGGGCGCCCTCGCCCAGCGCGTCGACGTCGAGTCCCTCCAGTCCACGCTCACCCTCGCGGGCGGCGCCAAGGACGTGACCCTCGCGGGTGGCGTGACCGGCGCCGGCGTCGTCGCCCAGACGGGCAGCGGCAAGCTCATCCTCGGTGGCACCAGCCTCTTCGCTGGTGTGGCCGTGGCCGAAAACACCATCGTGCTCAGCAGCGCCACCGCGGTGGCGACGGGCAATGCGGGTGCAACGCTCCGCTTCGGCACGGCGGCGAACAGCTACGTCAACGCGGGCACGTTGGTCTACGGCACGGGGGTGACCTCCGACGTCTCGACGCTGCTCTCGACGACGGGCACGGCCCTCACGGTCGATACGGGCGCCAACAACGTCACCTGGGCTAGCGCGGTCTTCGGCAGCTTCACCTTCACGAAGAAGGGTAGCGGCATCTTGACCATCGAAGGCCTCGACCCGGTCTCCAGCGGCTCGGTGAACCTCGAAGCGGGCACCTTGACCATGGCCAAGGGCAACTCGCTCTCGGGCGTGGGTGCCTTCGGCAGCGGCGGCCTGATCACCTTCACGGGTGATGCCACCCTCAACTACGGTACCGGCGTCACCACCGACCTCTCGGCCGTCCTCGTCTCCGCCGCGCTCAAGACCGGCACCATCGACATCGGCGCGAACGATGTGACCTTCGCCTCCGCCCTCGATGGCGCCGGCAGCTTCGCCAAGATCGGCTCCGGCAAGCTCACGCTTACCGCGACCAATACCTTCACGGGTGGCTTCAAGCTCGCCCAGGGTACGCTCGAAATCGCGGGTACCGACGTCCTCCTGGTTTCCTCTGGCCTGACTTTCACGGGCGATGCAACGCTCCTCTACGGCGCCTCCACCGTCGACGACCTCTCCAGCAACCTCACGGTCCTCGCGGGCAAGACCGGCACGATCAACGTCGGAGCGAACGACGTGACCTTCGCGAGCGTCGTCGCGGGTGCGGGCTCCCTCACGAAGACCGGCGCCGGTGTGCTGACCTTCGACGCGTCGCCGACCCTCACGGGCGCCTTCGCCATCAACGGTGGCACCGTCGCGCTGACGTCCTTCGCCTCGCTCTCCAGCCCTTCGTCGATCACCATCGGCACGGGCGCCGCGCTCGATACGACCGCGCGCAATGGCTTCACGCTCGCCGCTGGCCAGACCTTGTCGGGTGCGGGTGTGGTCGACGTCGGCGCCGCTCAGGCGCTCACGATTGCCACGGGCACCACGCTCAACGCCACGGGCCTCTCGGTCACCGGTAACCTCGCGCTCGCCGGCACCTACGCCGCCACCCTCGGCGCTCCTGGCACCGCCTTGGCTCCGAACACCGCCGCCCAGACCAACGTCAGCGGCGCCGTCACCCTCGGTGGCACCCTCCGCCTGACCTCCAACGGCGCCGGTGCCGGTGCTTACCAGATCATCAACGGCGCGGGCGCCACGACGGGCAACTTCGCCACCGTCAACCTCGTCGGCATCGACAACGCCCTCCTGCACCAGGAAATCGTCACCACCGCCGGTGTCACCGGCGTGAACCTCGTCCGCGTCGCCACCGCGACCGGTACGCTTCCGACGACCGTCAACTACGGCAAGGTTCGTCCGACCGCCGCGGCCTTCAGCACCAGCCTCGACTTCGCCAATACGGCGACCGCCGACGGCTTCAGCGAAGCCCTCGTCGCCACCGTCTCCGCGAACGGCACGGGCTTCACGTCCGCCGCCGCCGGTACGACCGGTACGGTGACCCTCGGCCTCGACTCCCTCACGGCCGGCGCCAAGTCGGGCAGCTCGATCGTCACGGTTTCCTCCGTCGGCGTCGGTGGCTTCGCCAACACGTCCCTCGTCGCCGGCACGGTCGCCCTCTCCGGCTCCGTCTATGATTACGCGACGGCCACTATCGCCGACACCGTCCTCGCCTTCGGCAACGTCCACGCCGGTGCCGCCGCTGTGACCCGCAACCTCTCGGTCACCAACACCAAGGTCACCGACGCGGCCTATCAGGATAACTTGTCGGCTACGGCCACGGCCGCGGCGGCTGGCCTCTCGGTCAATACGCTCTCGGCCCTCGCGGCCGACACGACCGGCAACCTGGTCTTCACGGCTGCGACCGGCACCGCTGGCTCGCTCGCCGGTGCGGTGACCTTCACCCTCGACTCGACGAACGCGGTCTCCGGCCTCGACGCCAAGTCCCTGACTTCGACGGCGGTCGTCACCACGACTGGCTCGGTCTACTCCGGCCTCTCGACTTGGAATGCTTCGAACGGTTCGTGGGGTACCCTCGCCACCGCCTTCGGCGCCAACTGGGGTGCTGGCCAAGGCTCGCCTGGTCTCGACGCGGCCTTCGCCAACGTCGACACCGCGACCTTCGACAACACCGTCCTCGCCGCGGGTTCGACCGCCACGGTCAGCCTCGACGGCGCGGCTCCGAGCCTGAAGGCGATCGCCTTCAACACCACCGGCGGCGGTTACACCGTGAACGCCGGTTCCGCTGGCGCGCTCACCCTCGCTTCCGGCGCGGGCAATGCGACCATCACGGCCACCGCGGGTACGCACACCATCGCGACGGACCTCACGCTCTCCTCGGCCTCCGCGACGATCGTCGAAGCGGGTGCGGCCTTGACGCTCTCGGGCGCCGTCACCGGTTCCGTGGGCCTCACGAAGTCCGGCGCGGGTGCGCTGACGGTCGCGGGCAACAACACCGGCTACACCGGTGCCATCACCCTCGCCGCCGGTACGCTGGAGCTCAACTCCTTCAACGCGATCATCAACGCTTCCGCCCTGAACGTCACCGGAAACGCGACGCTCCGCTACGGCACGAACAACACGACGGACGTCTCCGGCAAGCTCGGTGCGATCGCCGCCGGCACGACCTTCACGGTCGACACCAACGGCAACATCGTGACCTACGCCTCGGCGTTCACCTCCGCGGGCACCTTGGTCAAGGCCGACTCCGGCACGCTCATCCTGGGCGCCGCCAACAACCTCACCGGCGCGCTCAACGTGACCGGCGGTTCCATCCGCCTGACCGATGCCGGTGCGCTCGGCACGGCCGCCGTCACGATCGGCACGGGTTCCATCCTCGACCTGAACAGCCTCAACGCCACGGGTGCTTCCATCGTCCTCGACGGCGGTACGCTCTCCCGCACGACCGGCTACACCGGCACGGTGACCTTCACGGCCGCCACGCTGGATGGCCCCGCCCTCAGCCTCGCCGGCAACGCCAAGGTCGGCGTCCTCGCCGGTCAGACGGCCGCCATCAACGGAGAAACCCGCGACATCGAACTCAACGGCGGTACGGTCACCGGTCTGTCCAGCTTCACCGGTACCCTCATCGTGAAGTCGACGCTCGTCGCCGGCGCCGGCTCGATCTCCGGTGGCGCGGTCACCCTCGCCGGTGGTACGATCGACCTCCTGGGCCTCCCCTCCACCAAGAACCTCGGCTTCCTCGCCGGTCAGCTCGCCAACGCCACCAACTACACCGGCAACGTCGAAGTCCTCGGCACGGTTTCGCTCGCTGCCGGCTCGCTCGGTAAAGGCGTCATCCAGGTCGGCGCGGGCGACACGGTCACCTTGGCCGACAATGGCCTGAACAACGCCATCGCCATCTCGGGTGGTACGGTGGACTTCAACGGCAAGACCGCGACCTCCAACGTGACGTACACGAACGGCACGCTGGCGAACGCCGCCGGCCTCAGCGGTGATGTGACCCTCGCCTACACCGGTGCCAAGACCATGTCGGCCGGCTCCCTCGGTGCTGGTCGTGTGATCGTCCCGACGGGCGCGACCCTCGACTTCGGCGCCGGCTTCGGCAACGAGGTCCGCAACACGGGTGGCGCGGTGTCCAGCGGTGCGAACTACACCGGCACGATGACCTACGCCGGCGGCCAGTCCGTCGCTGTCTCGGCCGACCAGGTGGCCAAGTTGGCCTTCGAGTCCGGCACGACCGCGAAGGGTTCGGGCACGCTTTCGACCCTCAGCTTCGCCGCGGGTTCGGCTTACACCATGACGATCAAGGATTCGGCCGGCGCCGCGGGCGTGGGTTACGACTCCGTGACCGTCACCGGTGCGCTCAACCTCGCCGCCTTGTCCTCGACCAACCGCATGACCCTGAACCTGGTCTCGCTCGACGCCGCGAATACCGCCGGCAGCTCGCTCGCCAACCAGAACTTCGTCTGGAGCAGCCCGCAGAACTTCACGCTCTTCACGTATGGTACCCTCAGCTTGGGCAACGGCGTGACGAACGTGGCCGACCTCTTCACGGTCAACTACACGAGCTTCAAGGATACGTACGGCGCTTCGGCCCAGGCCGAGTGGTTCTCGATCTCCAACGACAGCGTCAACGGCGCCATCGTCCTGACCGCGATCCCCGAGCCGTCCACCTACGGCATGAGCCTCGCCGGCCTCGCCTTGGCCCTCGCCGCCATCCGCCGCCGCAACAAGCGCAAGACCGACGCGGAAGCCAAGTAAGCGTTGCGCTCAGTGAATGACGAAGCCCCGGGACCTCCCGGGGCTTTTTTGTGGGCGCGCGGCCCATCTGCCTCGAAGTAGGGTCAGCACCGCGTGCTGACCTAGCTGCATCGAAACAAAGGAGAGGCAGGCTAGGTTGGCACGCAGTGCCAACCGTACCCAAGGCAGAGGGAAAGAGGGGCGAAAGGGGAGACCGGGAAGTTCGCGGCAGAGCCACATTACCCCTTGTCACCGTGTCACGATGCCCACGTGGCCCCTGTTAAACAGATAAAGGGTTATATTCCCCTACCATCCTTCCGGTCCCCCCTTTTCATTATCTCTCCCCGCGCCAGAAAGGACCGCACAAAGAGGTTCGCCCTACCTAACCAGCGCCGGGCGTTTGGGGTCGAACTTCCAGCCGGGGAGGAGGAACTGCATGGCGACCGCGTCGTCGCGCGACCCCGACGGAAGCTTCCGGTAGAGTTGGTGGGCGGCTTCAAGTTGCTCTGGGTCGATCTCGATGCCGAGGCCCGGCTGCGAGGGGACCTGGATCTTGCCGCCTTTGATCTGCAGCGGC
>SXGQ01632430.1_pt1 | contig 22120 bp, 21 predicted proteins | sample 3178371 | NCBI WGS metagenome assembly SXGQ01 (sample SAMN11356859, study PRJNA531348) | freshwater metagenome | isolation source: freshwater sample F1-20 | place: China: Fuxian Lake, Yuxi | collected 2017-12-25 | reverse complement strand
TGCGTCCACGCCGCGACGGCCGACGAGGCATTGCGAGAGTTGTTGCTCAAGGCGGAGGGCTGCTGACCGGCTGCGCGCGACTTGACGCGCCGCACTTCGATGGCGACGAGGCTGTCTCGGTCTGGTGGCAGCGCCATCTTCTATGCCGCCTTCGTGACGCGCCGGCACCGCAGTGGATTTGAGATGGGGGAGGCGCGTTGATTCGTAGATAGATTTGTGAGAAGCCACACTTTTGCCTTTATTCTCTAGGCTAAAGACATGCGAGTTTTTGCCATGTCGGTCGGGTTTCGCCGTTCACACTCCTGCAATCAGGTTCACTTTAGAGATATAGTAACTCGTGCACTCGGCAGGATTTAGGGTGCGCGGCAACCAGAAAGGCCAAAACATGAAAACGACGTTCCACAAGCCTCTGAGTATCTCGTCGCTCACCCCTCACGCCGACTCCCGCGATCGAAGCGATTCAATTGCGCGCCGCCTTGCGCAGCGGGCGACCACACTCGTGGAGGTTCTCGTCGTCACCGGCATCGTGGGCACGTTGGGTGGCCTCGCGTTGGTCGGGGTGTCGAAGGCGAAAGAGGGATCGAAGGAAACCGTGGCCAAGCAGGAAGTGCGCGGTTTGGTTGAAGCGATTCTTTCTTACCAGGACACCTACGGCCGGATGCCGGCGTCCAAGCAGGCCAACACGCCAAGTTTCTGCGGAGGCTCTCCCTTGCCGTTCCGGGATTACACCTTCGGAACGGTTGCCCAGGACGGCCGAGGCACACTGAAGGGGCCGAATGGAAGTCGTTTGCCATCGGTGATCAGCCAGACCACGGCGCTGATACCGCTCGACTATCAGGCGAACAACTCGGAGGTGATCTCCATCCTCATGAACCTCGAGAACTACCGCACTTCCGGAAACCCACAGACCGTCAACTGGGGTCACCGCTACAATCCGAAGGGCATCAAGTTTTTGGACGCGAAGGAATCGTCCGGCTTGCAGTCGCCCGGCGTTGGCGATGACCTCGTCTATCGCGATCCGTGGGCCAATCCCTACATAGTCACGCTCGACCTCGATCACAACAACCGCTCGTGGGACAACTTCTACGCCTTCGCGCATGTCACCGAGAAGCCTGCGCCGGATGAGGATTCTCAAAATGGCCTCGTCGGCCTCAAGCGGCCCAACGATGCGCCCTACTCCGCCCCCGCCACGGCTCACCCGAGCGACCGGCATAACTTCGTTGCGAAGGAGTCGGTGATGGTGTGGTCGTTCGGCCCGGATGGAATGGTGGACTTCAACGTGAGCAATTCTGCGAACGGCAAGGCCAACAGGGGCAAGAACAAGGACAACTTACTCAGTTGGTGACGGTGCGGCTGCGCAGAGACCGCAGCAGCCAGCGCAAACACGATTCAGGCAGAAGCAGGCCCGGCCAAAAGCCGGGCCTCGCCTTTTCGGAAGGCGCGTTCACGGCGCTTCACTTCTCCGCGCAAAAGCTCCTCGGCGGACCAGCCTTTCGTTTGAGCCAATGCGGCCAGGCCAAATAATTTCTCAGCCAGTTTCCGCCTCGTCGTTCCAGCGAGCTTCTTCGGAGCGATGAGCAGCTCCGCCTTGCGCGCCTTCTTCACGAGTTTCTCGGCGCGGGCAAGGGCGGGGAGGTGCTTCGGGATGCCATCCAGCGCGGAGGGACGCGCGTGCTTGGTGCCGTGCTTCTCGGCCTTCTTGATTTGCTCCCAGTTGGCCCAGACCTCGTCCACGTCCTTGACCTTCACGTCGCCGAAGACGTGCGGGTGGCGGCGCAGGAGCTTCTCGGTGATCCGGCGGGCCACGGCATCAAAATCGAACGATCCGCGCTCGCGGGCGAGCTGGCAGTGGAAGACGACTTGCAGCAACAAGTCGCCGAGTTCCTCCGCCATCTCGTGCTCGTCACCGGCCTCGATGGCATCCATCAGCTCATAGACCTCCTCGACGGCGTGGGTGCGCAGCGTCATGTGATCCTGCTCGCGATCCCAAGGGCAACCCTCGGGTGAGCGAAGACTGGCCATCACTTCAAGAAGCTGGCGGATGGCGGGGAGCCGACGCGAAGGTTTGGAGCAGGGCATGGTCAGTGATCAGTGTTCAGTAACCAGTGCCTATGCGTCAGTTGCTTCTATTGCCCAGGCTACAGAATCACGAGGTCATCTCGATGCACGACTTCCTCGCGCGGGAGCTGGTGGTCGGCGATTTGCACAGAATGGAAGCGCGCGATGCCGCGCGCGAACTCCGTCCCGTCCTCGTCGCAGATGCGCACGACCTCGTCCCTTTCGAAATCGCCTTCGCAGCGCGTGATGCCGGGCGGGAGCAGGCTGCGGCCCTTCTCGCGCAAAGCCTTCTTCGCGCCGTCGTCCACGAAGAGCGTGCCTTTGGGATGGTGGAAAAACGCGATCCAGCGCTTGCGGCCCGGCATCTTGTTGAGTTGCGGGATGAACAGCGTGCCCTCCTCCGCGCCGTTGAGAATGTCCGCGAGCACGGTGGCTTTTCGGCCGCTGGCGATGACGAGCGGGATGCCGGAGCGCGTGACAATCTTCGCCGCCTGAATCTTCGTCGCCATGCCGCCCACGGCCGTCGCGCTCAACGTGCCGCCCGCCATGCCTTCGACCGAGTCGTCTATGCGTTCGACCGTCGGCAGCAGTCGAGCGGCGGGCGTGCCGAAGCCTTCAATCACGCCGTCCACCGTGGTGAGGATGACGAGCAAATCCGCCGGCAGCAGCGATGCGACGAGGGCGGAGAGCTTGTCGTTGTCGCCGAACTTCAGCTCGGTGAAGGAGACGGCGTCGTTCTCGTTGATTATGGGGATGACGCCTAGGTCGAGAAGAGCGACAAGTGTGTTTCGGGCGTTGAGGTGGCGCTCGTGGTGCTCGAGGTCGTCGTGTGTGAGGAGCACCTGCGCGACGTGCAGGCCGAACTTGGAGAACAGGTTTTCGTAGGTCGTCATCAGGCGCGACTGGCCGACAGCGGCGCACGCCTGAAGCTCCGCGAGTTCCTTGGGCCGCGCTTCAAACCCAAGCACGCCGATGCCCGCGCCGACCGCACCGGACGTGACGAGCACAACTTCGCGTCCCGCCTTCCGCAGCGCGGCGACCTGCGCGACAAGCTGCTCCATCTGCGCGAGGTCCGGCAGCTTCCGGCTGTCGGTGAGGACGCCGGTGCCCAGCTTGACGACGAGGCGTGAAATGTCTTTGAGGACCGCAGAACGCACAGTGAGTTCGTAACAGAAGGGCAGGGGACGGCGAAGCGGAAAGTGCGGTGCCGTAGGCGGGACACTCCTGTCCCGCAGTTCACTGGAAACAACATCAACCGCATCATTGCGGACAAGCGTGTCCGCCTCACACTTGCCGCAATAAGCCGCCGTTCGCCTTCAACCAGCGCTCTGCCTCCTCCCAGCGCGGGAATGCCTCGGCCACATGCCGCCAGTAGCGCGCCGAGTGGTTCATCTCGCGCCGGTGCATCAACTCGTGGACGCAGATGTAGTCGCGCACGAAGTCCGGCGTCTGCACGAGCCGCCAGTTCAGGGAGACGGTCCCCGCGCGCGAGCAACTGCCCCAGCGAGAGCGCTGGCTGCGCACCGTGACGCGCTGGACAGTCACTTGCAGTTGAGCCGCAAATGCGAGCAAGCGCGGAGGAAGCTCAATCGCCGCGAGTTGCCAGAGATGGCGTTCAATGGCGGGGCGGAGGTTCGTTGCAGCTTGGCGGAGCAAGATACTTTGATCGGAGAACTTCACGACGCAGCCGCTCGCGTGCGTTTCCAACCGCAACGAGACGCGCTCGCCGCGAAAGAGAATCTCGGTCCCGTGCTGCCACTCGGTCGCGGGGCGGGAACGCGGCGGCTTCGCGAGTTGCTTCGCGAGCCAAGCTGACTGTCGCTGCGCGAAGGCGAAGGCTTCCGCGCGATTTCCAGAGCGTGGCACCGTGACGCGTGCCACGCGCTCGGGAGTGAGCCGCAGGACGTAGCGACGCGCCTTGGGATTGCGGACGAACTCGACCGGCAGCTCCGTCCCGCCCACGCGCAGCGTCGCCGCTACTGCGGCCGGGCGCACGCGGTTGAGGAGTCGGCTGAAGAGGTCGAGTTGCACGCGCGGCAGTTGCGCGGAATGGCGCTAGCGAGCGGCCTGTTTCGCCGGCTTCTGCTCGATTCGATACAGCGCCGTGTCGGTGCGGAGGAAGAGCGCGTGGTCCACGGCGGCGAGCGAGGCGAAGATTTTGCCCGGCAGCTGGTTCTTCTCGATCACCTCGAACTGCTTGCCTGGCTTGATGACGGTGGTCAGGCCTTCGCGGTTGTGAACGTAGATCTTGCCGTCGGCGAAGGTCGGCGAGGAACTGTAGTTGCCGCCGAGACGCTCGCGGTAATGCTCCGCGCCGGTCTTGGCGTCGAGGCAGGTAAAGATGCCGCCGTCGTTGGCGAAGTAGAGTTCGTCCCCGACGAGCAGCGGCGAGGGCATCGTGGGCGCGCCCTTGTCGTAGCGCCATGCGATCTCGGGTTTCTCCAGCCCTTGATACTTCAGCGCGAGGATCTGTGCCTTCATGAAGCCGGTGCTCATGTAGATCATCCCGTGCCCGACGACAGGGCGCGGTGTGAGCGAGAAGCCCAGCTGGCCATACTTCACGCGCCAAAGTTCCTTGCCCTTGTCGTCGTAGGAGTAAATCCAGTCGGAGGACGGTGAGATGATTTGCTCCTTGCCGTTGATGGCGAGGATGAGCGGTGTGCCGTAGGACTTGCGGAGCTGGGGGTCCTTGTTCATGTCGCCCGAGCGCGGCGTCTTCCAGGCGAGCTTCCCGGTGCGCTTGTCCAGCGCGGCGATGAACTGCTGATCGCTGCCGTCGAGGTGGAAGACCATGAGGTTCTTCCAAATCACCGGCGAACCGCCGGGGCCGTTCTCGTGCATGACCACGAGGCTCGTGTCGGTCCAGAGCATTTTGCCCGTGCGCGTGTCGAGACAGGTGCTGCCCATCGCGCCGAAGTGGCAATAAAGTTTCCCGTCCTCGATGACCGGCGTGCAGGAGGCGTAGCTGTTGAGGGCGTGGACCCACTGCGGCTCGCGGGCAGTCAGGATTAGAATGTTTTGAGTGAGCTTGCCGGAATCCCGGTCCACGCAGAGCGCGCGGAACTCGACCTTGTCTAGCACCGTGAGCGGTTGGTTGCCGGTGTTGGACTTGAGTCGACGGTCGGCGTCCTCCTTCCTCGCGGGCGTCTCTATGGCGGTTGTGAGCCAGATGTTCTTTCCTTCGATCACCGGCGAGGACCACGCACGGCCGGGGAGTTCCGTTCTCCAAGTCACGTTCTTCGTCTCGCTCCACGACGTGGGGAGGCCGGTGACCTTCGCGTGACCCTGTCCGCCGGGGCCGCGCCATTCCGGCCATTCGGCGGCGGAGACCGAGGTGGAGACGGCGGCGAGCGTGGCGGCGAACAGGAGGCGAGATGAGTTCATGCGTTTGACGGCAGGTAGGAAAACGGATTGCGGGTGGATGTCAATTCAACCGTGCCCTTGCCCTCCTGCTCGTGATCCTAATCTTAATCTTGCTCCTCCCTCCGCCCCCGCATTTTATCGCCGCCATGAAAGCCAACACGTTCGCTGTCTTCGCTTCGCTCGCGCTCACCACTCACGCCGCTCACCACTCACGCCGCAGCAAACGCCCCGATCCCGCTTTGGCCCAAGGAAGCTCCCGGCGAGAAGGGCGGATTCGGCGAGGAGAAGGACACCTCCACCGAGAAGAGTGGCAAGGTCGCCGGCAAGTCCGTCATCCGACTCGGCAATGTCGCGCAGCCCACAATCACTGTCTATCGCCCAGCGAAGGACAAGGACACCCGCGCAGCGGTCGTCATCTGTCCCGGCGGCGGCTACAGCATTCTTGCCTACGACCTCGAAGGCTCCGAGGTCTGCGAGTGGCTCAACTCCATCGGCGTGACGGGCGTGCTGCTCAAGTATTGCGTGTCGAAGCGCCCCGGCTTGGAGAAGCACACGGCAGCGTTGCAGGACGCGCAACGGGCCGTCGGCTTGGTGCGTGCGCGCGCGGCGGAGTTCGGCGTGGACCCAAAACGGATCGGCATCCTGGGCTTCTCGGTGGGCGGGCATCTCGCAGCGGCAGCGAGCAACAACTACGACAAGCGCACTTACGAACCGGTGGATGATGCGGACAAAGTGAGCTGCCGGCCTGACTTCGCTTTCCTGATTTACCCCGCCTACCTCACGGTAAAGGAGCAGGGCGACAAGATTTCTCCCGAGCTGCCCATCACCGCGGACACGCCGCAGACCTTCCTCGCCATGACGGAGGACGACGGCATCCGCGTGGAGTGCGTGCTGTTCTAATACCTCGCGCTCAAGCAGGCGAAGGTGCCCGCTGAGATGCATCTCTATCCCACCGCGGCCACGGCTACGGCCTGCGCTCGAGCCAGCACGGCGTCACGACCTAGCCGCACCGGGCGGGCGAGTGGATGAAGACTCGCGGGCTGCTTACGAAGTAATCCGTGCCGGCGACTTCCAGTCGCCGTCCGGAGTTTCCGCACGCAACAGACGGGGACTGCAAGTCGCCGGCACCTCACCGCACCGTCCCGGCGAAGCTCACCCAGCCGTGTTGCACGTGCCGGGCGGCATCGCGCATCGCATGCGTGAATTCCAGTGAACGCAAGTCCTTCCCCGCCGCGTGACAAAGGCTCGCGGCTTGCGCGGCGACGGCTTCGTCGTAAGCCGCAAGAACGGGAAACAACTTCGTCGCCTCCGTGCCGTGGCGTTTCACGAGCAGCTCTGAGTAGGCGCGCGCGGAGGTGAATTTCCCGTCGCCGTCCGCATCCACCCACACGGGATTCGTCGCGCCCAGCACGCGCGGGGTGAAGACCTTTGAACTCGGCTGATACGGGCGCGGTGTTTCCCAGAACGGTGCGGTCACGCCCGGCCCGCTCGCGATTGCGACGAGATGATAGTCGTGCTTCAGGCGCGGAAGCTTGAACGCCACGCGCGCCTTCGTCGTGCCGCGCACGGGCAACAGCCGTTGCTCTCCGACCTTCACGCCGTTGGCGAATAAATCCACGCGATCCGCCTGCACCCACATGGGACCGAGCACCGTCACCACCGCCGTCACGCCGCGCTGCCCGCGCAACGCAAGATCGCCGACACCGAAGCGGTCGTTCACCACGATGTTCGCGAGCAGCCCGAAGCTCACGAGCGCACGGCCCTCGCGCAGGCTGCGGCACGCCTCGTCCACATTGATGGCACCGGGGTTCGCGTCCGCGCACTTCACGTAGGTCCGCGCCTGCCCGAGGATGAAGCGGCTCACGTCGTGCGTGTCGCTGGAGCCGAGCGCGGTGATGCGATGGCCGTGGTTCAGCAGCGCGAACCAGTCGCGGAACAGGAGCATGATGTCCGACTGCATCGCGGCGGACGTGATGACTTCCAGCCCGTCGAAGCTGAACTCCTGCCCGCGCAACGCCGCACCGGAGACGGAATTGAAGTTCGCCGGGCCGAGCGGCACGAAGCCGCTGTGCAAATCGCGCGGATGATTTAGCGCGATGACTTGCACGCCCGGCGTGGCGCGGATGCCCAGCAGCAGCATGTTCCAATTCGTCGTGTTGAAGTCGGCGACGGTCGCGCCGGGCTGGATGGGAAACGCGTTGAAGTGTCCAGCTTTGGTCGTCACCTCGTTGCCGATGACCGACGTGAAGCGGTCGCTCAACCGCGTGCGCCGCGCCGCCTCGGTGTAATCCGCGTGGACGTTGTGGTCGGTGGCGACGGCCAGTTCGATACCCTCGCCGGCGATGGTCTGCATCCGCTCGTCCTCCGTCGCGTCGCCGTGCCTGCTCTTCGTGAGCGTGTGGATGTGCGTGTCCGCCGCGACCCAGCCGTGCGTCGGCACCGCGCGGCAGATGGTGAGCGCGAGCGACTGCGTCTTGCCCGCGACGAGCGTGACCGCTTGCGTGGTGACGCTGAACTCAAACCCGCGCGACGCGAAGATGGTGTATTTCCCCGGCAGCAAGTCCGCGCTCGCCGAGCCGTCGCGCGTGTAGAGCACGCCGGGCCGCGCGGCGAGGTCGGTCTGGTTCGGCGTGCCGGGCAGCAAGGCCGCGAGCCCGCCATTAGCATCCACGATGGTCAAGCGGCAGGGCAGGGGAGTCTTCGTGTCTGAGTCTGTGACTCGCACGGCGAGCGTGGCTTGGGTGAGCGCTTCCTTGAGCGACGCGGACACGAGTCGGAACTCGCCGACGACAATGTCATCCACTGCCGTGGGCGGCAGGATGGCGAGTGTGTTCGTGCCGTCGCGCAAAGCACCCGGCGGCACGGCGAGCGCGTGGACGAGCGGCGTTTCCTGCGTGACCAACGAACCGAGGCGACGACCGTTGAGCTGAACCGGCCAGCCCTGCTTCACGTCGCGCTGGCGGATGAGAAGCGTCTGCTCGGTGTCGTTGCGTTGTGCCTCGAAGCGGACTTCCAGCATCCGCCCATGCGGCTTCTTGCCGGCGAACTCCTGCCATTCGGGGAACCCCTCCGTGCCGAGATGATACCGCGCGGCATCCAGCACGCGGACCTGCGCGCGAAGCGGGAGAGCCGCGGAGAGCAGCAACACCAACGTCGTCAGCAGAAAGCCACGCGGCATGGCGCGAGTGTAGCGGCAAGGAACGACGGTGAGCAAGGTCCGCTGCAGTTTCCCACTTACAAGCGCAGTCGTTGCCGGTTCAGGAGATTTCTTCTCACACGAGTCCATCCCGGAGCGCTCGGGCGACGGCGGCGGCGCGGCTGTGGACCTCGAGTTTGACGAAGAGATTCTTGGTGTGTGTGCCGGTGGTGTGGATGCTGACGCTCACGCGGTCGGCGATCTCTTTGGCAGTCAAGCCTTCGACCATGAGGGTGAGGAGTTCGTTTTCCCGGCGCGAGAGCCAACTTTCTGCGGCATGGGCCTCATCAACTTCGCCAGCAGCGACACTACGGGGCTGGCGATGCTCGGCGACATCGGGGAACCTCCGTCCTTGGCCTCGATGATGGCTTTTGGGACAGCCTCGGCTCCCGCTGTTTTCAGAAGGTAACCGCTGGCTCCGGAACGGATGGCCTCGAAGATTTTATCTTCATCCTCGAATACCGTGAGGATTACAATGCGACAGTGCGGCGCGTGCAGGTGGATGTCATGGATGAGGTCGAGCCCGCTGCGCCCCGGCAGTCCCACGTCGAGCAGCATGACCTCGGGGTTATGATCCGCGCCGTCGCTCTTAAGGGCGGTGAGCATTCCTTCTCCGTTGGAGAATGCGCAGGGTGGAGCGAGGCCCCGATCTGGTGTGCAGAGCAGCTCGATGCTGCGCCGGTAAGTGGCGTGGTCTTCGACGATCCAAACGTGGCCGAGGGAGGTGAAGTTTGCGGCTGCGATTAGCGGACTGCTGGGGCGGGGGGGAAGACGCACCTCAAGTATGCGATGGGCGCTTGCTTCCGCAAAACCTTCATCGGCGAGTTGGAGCGGTTCGCCAACTTAGCCCTGCTGAATGAAGTGGGTGCGGCCGGCAGCGTCCGATGGCGCCATGACTCTTCCACTGCCCGGACACCGCCCGCCGCCGCAATAGTTTCGGGTCAGACTCGAATCACCCACCGCATGATAAGGCTCCCCAGCCTCGCCCTCGCAGGCGTGCTGCTCGCGGTGCTTGCTGGGACCTATCCCCGTGCTCTGGCGGCGAACTACTTCGTCACCAAGCAGGGCCGAGACAGCAACGCGGGGACCACGCGGGCAGCGGCCTTCGCGACGATTCAACATGGGGTGAATGCACTGCGTCCGGGCGACACGCTCACCATCGGACCGGGCGAATACCACGAGGCGGTCAAGCGGGTGGACCTTGGAAGTCCGGACCGCGGCACCGTCATCCGGGCGGAGCTCGCAGGCACCGTGACCTTGCGCGGGGACGTGCCGGCCCCGGTGTTTCAGCCGCTCGCGGGCCACCGGTTTATCTTCGTCGCGGACTTTCCTTTCGCGGGCGAGATGCCCGCGGTGAACGAGCTCGACACGTTGACCATCCTGAAGCGCATGCCCAACGCAACCGAGCTGGAGTTCGTTCCCGGCCCGTTCTTTCACGACGCCCGCGCGGGAAAACTCTACCTGTCCACCTCGGACACCTGCGTCACTGCGTGACGTTCCAAGACGTCGCGGATTAGCACGGCGTCCACATAGCCTTGCAGCAGCTCCACGCGCAAGCCCGGGGCCAACCCCTGCGCCTCCGGGAACCCGCCAGTGGCCAGATAATCGCGAAAGCGATTCTCCACTAGCGACCGCTCCGCCGCCGTCCACCGGCGCGGCACCTTGGCAGGTTCTTCGCCGCGATGACGTAGAAACTCAGGGAAACTGAAGGGCCGGATCACGTTCGCCATCCTGCGTCCGCGGAACGATGTATGCACCTCCCGCGACAGCATCTTCGCGGAGGAACCTGAGACGACGAGTTCCATCCGCTCCGTATCCATGGCTCGCCGGACGAACTGTTCCCAGCCGGGCACCAACTGGATCTCGTCCAGAAACTAGTGCACGGTTTCGCGGCCGCGCAACTGCGGGTGCCGCCGGAAGAATTCCTCCAGTAGAAACCCAAGCTGCTCCACGCCGATGCCGGCCAGGCGATCGTCGTGGAAGCTCAGGTAAAGGGCCCGCTCCGGAGCGCCCGCGCCGCGCCGCTGTGCCAGCACTGTTGAAAGAAGGTGGTCTTGCCCGCGCGCCGCATCCGATCACGGCATGTGTTTTGCCGGGCACCGCTGGCGGTCGCGCGTCCCGCGCCGTCTGGCGCGCCGGGGCCACGAGATCCATAGCGGCGATGATTTTTTCGTTAAGGACCGGATGCAGTTTCATGCGGGACCGGTTCATTCAATGTGTCGGTGGTTAAAGGACAGATTGCCTCCATTGAGGACTCTATTAAAGGCCACAAAATTTTAGCCAATCCGTGTGTTGAGCTCAGTCACTTCGGCAGGACGAATCAGCCGACGTAGTAAGACAGGCGAGATTCCTTGGACGGTCGTGGTGCTGCAGTAGAACGACGGGCAGGCCACGCGACCGCAGTTCTGCGCCCAACGCCCTCGCCCCGGGCTGTCGGAACACGCCCTGAAGGCAATCAAGTCCGCACGGGTCGTCGTGAACAGTTCCTCGAAGTCTTCGCGGCTGCGCGGGATTCCCACCACCCGATACGGCGTGTGGGCGTGGAGATAAACGCAGCAACGGTGGAGTTGTGCCAACCGATCGCTGTGCTGCACGACGCAGAGGGGCGGTTTAGTGATTCACCACCTCGAGTTAATTGGCCCCCGTTTTCTTTGGTGCGCTTCCAAGCGCGGTGTCGAATTGAGGCTCCCCGCTAAGGACTACGGCTACAATTTGCGCAGCACTCAGCGCCTCTTCCGCGCGTTGCGGCACGGCGCGCGACTTGACGAGGAACACGCGGCCTGCTTCCGTCAGGCGCACGGACTTCGCACCCCGCTCCAGATCAAGTTCACGGAGTGCCAGCGGGCTGACGCAGGCGGTCGGACTCCGCGCACAAGCTTGGCACATCGTGGATCAGCACGAACCCGAGTTCACGCAAGCAGAAGGAGTAGCCACCCGCCGCCCGGCCACCGACGAGCATGGCCACGTCGGGCGGCAGAGTGCGGCGGAGTTGGCGTAGTTCCTCTGGCAGCCGATCGCAGTCCGCCGGATAGACGACGCTCAATGCGGCGGCCCGAGCCTGCCGTTGGCGCGCTGCGCCGGCGATTTCGGCGGCGGGCAAGTTCGGGCCCAGATAGGTGACGTTGCATCCGGCGTTGGTCGCGGCGGAGGCGACCATCACCGCGCCCAGTTCGTGCAGTTGCCCGGCGGGCGTGGCCACGACGAGGCGGGGCGCGTCTTCTCGCCAGGCAAAGGGGCGGGTGACGTGGTTAAGAAATCTCTTCAGACGCGCGCTGGCGAAGTGTTCGTGCGCGGCCGTGAGGTCGCCTCGTTGCCAGTGCTCACCCAGCGCGATGACCAATGGGCCAATCAGCTGGCAGAGCAAGCCTTGGTGCCCCAACTCCACAGCACCGGCCTGAAGGACGCTTTCCAACGAGGCCCCATCCAGCCGACGCACGGTATCCAACGCGCGCGTCACCCAGTCGGTGGCTGGCTGCTCTGCGGTGCGGGTGGGCTGGGCGAGGCGGTCCGCCGCCAGGACTTCACGGACGCGCTCGCTCGGCAGGGAGGCCACGGTGAAGATGCTGTGCCCGGCCTCGGTGGCCTGCCGAAGAAGAGCGAGGCGTTCAATCTCCGCCTCCGTGTAGCGCCGACGGTTGGTGTCGGTGCGGCGCGGCTCCACCACGCCGTAGCGCTTCTCCCAGATGCGGATGACGTGCGGGCTCAGGCCCGTGCGTTACGCCGCCACGCGGATTGAATGACTCATCTCATGCACAGGTGAATAATACACAGAACCTCGACATAAGGAAAACTTTCAACCGCCGGGACCTCAACCACTCGATCGAAATGCAGGCAATCTGCGCTTAAACCAGAGCTTTTGGCTCTGAGCAGCCATGAATAAACAATAACTAGACAGATATTATAAAATGATACAGTATTTAGACAATGAAATTGAAACCTGCTAAAAAACTCGCCTCCACCTGCCGGATCGAACCCGTCCGGGTTTCGAAACTCCTATCCGGAGCATCCACTCGCCGGCAGATGACTAGCCAACTGGTTGGCCTCAGTCCTTCCACCAACCGTGTGAGTCCGGCTCCAGCGCCCAAGCCTGCGGAAGTTCCGCGCGACCCGGACGTGCGCACTGCACCGTGGGAGATGACCATTGATCGTCTGGAAATGGTCACGCCGCTCGCCCGCTACCTGCGGGATGCCATCGAAGTGCCCTTGCTGACCGTGGCCGAAGAGATAGAACTGGCCCGCCGCATCCAGCATGGCGACGAAGCGGCCCGCGAGCACATGATCCGCGCCAATCTCCGGCTCGTCGTGAAAATCGCCCGCGAATACGAGAACTACGGCTTGCCGCTGCTGGATCTCATCAACGAGGGCAATCTCGGCTTGATGAAGGCCGTCGAGCGCTTCGACCCCGCGAAAGGTGGTAAGCTTTCCACATACGGGGCTTGGTGGATCAAGCAGTCCATCCGCCGCGCTCTGACCAACCAAGCCAGAACCATCCGGGTGCCTACGCACACCTTCACGCAGATTGCGCAAATCCGGCGGGTGGCTGATCGCTACGAAAAGGAACTGGGCCGCGCGCCCACGCCAGCCGAACTGGCTACCGAGACCGGAGTCCGTCTCAAGCGCGTGGTGGAAATCCAAGCCGCTGCGTTGGCCCCAACTTCACTTGATGCCCCGATGGGCGACGCTGAGAGCCGACGCCTGGCGGACGTGGTGCCCGATTTGAGCCAAGCCGATCCCGCCGTGGACCTTGCCCGGCGTGATTTGCACGAACTCGTCCACCAACTGCTCCCTCGGCTCCCGGAGCGCGAGCGGGTGATCCTTCAGCAACGGTTCGGCCTCGGCGACTCGGGCAAACTCCCGCTTCGCGCCATCGGCCGGCGCTTCGGCGTGACCCGGGAACGCATTCGCCAGCTTCAAAACTTAGCGTTACAAAAACTCCGCCTCCTTATCCAAGAGCGCGAGACGATGCCCGTCACTGCTTGAGCCCCCAACCACTGCCCACCATGAAGACCTTGTTCACCCTCGGACTGCTTAGCCTACTCACCGCCGCACAGTTGTCCGCCAGCGATTGGTCGCAATGGCGCGGGCCGACGCGTGACGGGCGGGTCACCGGTCCCACATGGCCGGACAAGCTCGATACGAATCATCTTCGGCAGGTGTGGCGCGTGGAACTCGGCCCCAGCTACTCCGGTCCCATTGTCGGGGGTGACCGCGTGTTCACGACCGAGTCGAAGGACAAGAGGTTCGAGATCGTCCGTGCCTTCGATCGCAAGACGGGCAGAGAACTGTGGAAGCACGAGTGGGAAGGCGCAATGTCCGTTCCGTTTTTCGCCAAATCGAATGGCGACTGGATTCGCGCCACCCCCGCGCTCGACGGCGACCGGCTCTACGTCGCCGGAATGCGCGACGTGCTCGTATGCCTGGACGCGCGCGACGGAAAGGAGATTTGGCGGAAGGATTTCGTGACGGATCTCGGCGCTCCGCTGCCGGACTTCGGCTTCGTCTCCTCGCCGCTCGTTGACGGGGACGCCGTTTATGTCCAGGCCGGTGCGAGCTTCGTGAAGCTCAAGAAGCTCACGGGCGAAATGGTCTGGCGCACGCTAAAAGACCAAGGCGCCATGTGGGGCAGCGTGTTTTCGTCGCCGGTGTTCGCCACCCTCGGCACCACGCGCCAACTCGTCGTGCAAACGCGCGCGAAACTCGCAGGCGTCAACCCCGCCGATGGCAAAATCCTGTGGGAGCAGCCCGTGGAAGCCTTCCGGGGGATGAACATCCTCACGCCAGTGGTGCAGGGCGACACGCTTTTCACCAGCACCTACGGCGGCAAAACCATCGGCTTCAAAGTCGCGCAGGCTGACGGCAAATTCACGGTGACAGAGGCGTGGCAGCACAAAGCCCAAGCCTACATGACCACCCCTGTCCTGATTGACGGCGTCGCTTACACGCATCTCAAAAGCCAGCGGGTTATGGCCATCGAGATTGCCACGGGCAAGGAGCTTTGGACCACGAGCGAATCGTTTGGCAAGTATTGGAGCCTGGTCGCGCGCGGCGACCGCATCCTCGCCTTGGACCAGCGCGGCGAACTGCTCCTCTTCCGGGCGAACAAGGAAAAGCCCGACCTGCTGGACCGGCGCAAGCTGACCAAGGCCGAGACTTGGGCGCATCTGGCGCTCGCCAACAACCAAGTGTTCATCCGCGAACTAAACGCACTCGTGGCCTATATTTGGAGTGCCCCAGCCGCCCGGGTGACGCAGCCAGATGGAGGCAAACCGTGAAGCATCCGAAGCGAGCACTCGCCTTGGCAGCTGCGTTGGTCGCCGGCTTCGTAGCCGCCGGACTGGCAGGTTGTAAGGCCACGCGCGCAGGCTACGAGACAGCGCCTTACACCGTCGTGCGGTCGGACGGCAAATTTGAGCTACGCGATTATCCCACGCTCACGGTGGCGGAGACTCCCATGTCCGTGGGCAGCCGCGACGGCGACGACGGGAGTTTCAGGCGGTTGTTCCGGTTCATCACCGGCAGTAACGAGGCGAAGCAGAATATCGCAATGACCACGCCGGTGCTCATGTCCGGCGACGGAACGAACGCGACGATGGCGTTTGTGCTGCCGGCCAAGTTGAAAACGGCCGAGGTGCCCAGGCCGTCCGAGGCCCCAGTCACGGTGCGCGAGTTGGCTGCGGGGCGGTTTGCCGTGCTGCGCTACAGCGGCGCGCGATCCCCCGCGAAAGAAGCCGAGTCGCTGGCGCAGTTGAAGGCGTGGATGGACACCGAGAAGCTGAGTGGCTTAACGTTGCCAGTGTATGGCTATTTCGACCCGCCGTGGACGCCGTCGTTCCTCCGCCGCAACGAGGTTATGCTGCCAACCGAAACGGCCAAGTAGGTTCGAGTCAGCCAATGCGTGCGCGTAAATTTCGCTGCGAACTCTGGCTGCCTCGGCCGCCGGAGGAAGTGTTTCAGTTTTTCGCCGACGCCGGGAACCTCGACGCCATCACGCCGCCTTGGCTGCATTTCCACATCGTCACCCCGCAGCCTGTCACCATGCGGACAGGCACGCTCATTGACTACCGATTGCGTGTGCGTGGCTTGCCGCTGCGGTGGCGGACGCTCATCCAAGAATGGCAGCCGCCAAATCGTTTCGTGGACGAGCAATTGTGGGGGCCGTATCGCCAGTGGATTCACGAGCACACCTTCGAGCCGCGTGACGGCGGCACACTGGCGTGCGACCACGTCCGCTACATGGTTCCGTTTGACTGGCTGCTCCACCGGAGGTTCGTGCGACCAGACATCGAGATGATTTTCCGATTTCGTAATGCCGCCTTGACCAGGTTGCTCATGCCCGGGCAGGCAGCGCGCACTGGTCAGTCGGGCGAACATCATAACCAGTCTGCCAAATTTCCCACCCAGCACCCGCCATGCACACTGCGATGATTTGCCTCCAAGCGCTTGTGGCAGCCTCCATTTTCTTCGTTTGGGTGGTCCGCTACGACAACATCATTCAGGAATTCAAGCACTACGCCCTGCCAGACTGGCTGCGCGACTTGGTCGGCATTCTAAAACTAACCTTCTCGCTTCTGTTGCTGCTCGGAATCGAACGGACGCCGCTCGCCGTGGTCGGTGGCTTGGGTATTGCTGGGCTGATGGTTTGCGCCTTCATCGTCCATCTCCGCGTAAAAAGCCCTTGGTCAAAAAGGCTCCCGTGTGTGGGGCTCCTTGCCATGTCTTTGGCCATCGCGCTAACGGGGTGGCTGTATGGCAGTGCGAAATGACGCAACGATGAAATCCCTGGTATGGTTTCGGCTCGACCTTCGTCTCGCGGATAATCCCGCGCTTGATGCGGCGGTGAGACGCGGCGGTGCAGTCGTGCCCGTGTTCATTTTGTCGCCAGAGGAGGAAGGCGCGTGGCCACCAGGCGGAGCCTCGCGCTGGTGGTTGCATCAATCGTTGCGCGCCCTGGAAGCGCGTCTGCTCGGGGCCGGCGCGCGACTTATTTTCCGCTGCGGTCCTGCGCTCGAAGTCTTACCCGCACTCGCCGAGGAAACCGGCGCAGATGCAGTGTTCTGGAATCGTCGTTACGAGCCGGACGTCATCGCACGGGACGCGAACGTGATGGCAACCTTGCGAGGCGAAGGCGTGGCCGTCGAAAGCTTCAACGCGGCGCTCTTGCACGAGCCGTGGACGATTCAAAACCAAAGCGGCAAACCGTTTCAGGTCTTCACGCCCTTTTGGAGGCATTGCCTTGCGCAACTCGACCCGCCCAGACCTTTGCCGGCACCGCCAAAACTGCCCGCGCCAGCGAAATGGCCCACGTCGATCGCATTGGAGGAGCTCGGCCTCGAACCGAAAGTCAAATGGTCGGAGGGGCTGCGCGCCGCGTGGCAGCCGGGGGAGGCTGGCGCGGCTGGGAATTTGAAGAGTTTTCTGACGAGCGGACTTAGCGACTACTCCGAGCAACGCAACCGGCCGGATGTCGTCGGCACGTCGCGGCTCTCGCCGCATCTGCATTTTGGCGAAATCGGTCCGCGACAAATCTGGCATGCTGTAGCCGCTGAGGTCAGGAGGCGGATTCCGAAGGCGACCGATGCCCGCCTGCTCCCGTCGCCGGCTACCGAGGACTGGCGCAGTTCGCAGTTTCTAACCGAAGTGGGCTGGCGCGAGTTCTCGCATCACCTGCTCTACCATTTTCCGCAAACCCCCACGGAGCCGCTGCGCGCGGACTTCAACAAGTTTCCCTGGCGCAAGGACGCGGCGTGGCTCAGGGCTTGGCAACAAGGCCGCACCGGTTATCCACTCGTGGACGCCGGGATGCGCGAGCTATGGACAACCGGATGGATGCATAACCGCGTGCGCATGATCATCGCGTCGTTTCTCGTTAAGGATTTGCTCTTGGACTGGCGGGAGGGTGCACGCTGGTTTTGGGACACTCTCGTGGACGCCAATCTTGCGAACAACACGCTGGGCTGGCAGTGGGTCGCAGGGTGCGGCGCGGACGCCGCGCCGTATTTTCGAGTATTCAACCCCAGGGCACAGGGCGAGAAGTTCGACCCGCACGGGGACTACGTGCGGCGCTGGTGTCCCGAGTTGGGGAAACTGCCGGCAGAATGGATACATCAGCCGGACAAGGCGCCGCTGGAGGTCCTTCGGGCTGCGGGTGTGGAACTTGGGCGCGATTACCCTGAGCCAGTTGTCAGCCACGCCATCGCTCGCGAGGTTGCGCTGGAAGCGTTCGCGCAAATCAAGCGTGGGGCATTCCGATGAGTGACTAATTCGTGCAGCCCTGCGCCTATCCGCGTGCGCGAGGCTGAATTTGGGAGGAGGGGGGGCTTTCGATTTGGCGGTAAGGCGAGATTTAGTTTTTTCGTTGACCGTGTTCGCCGGGATGAGTTGCCGTCTTGAATCGAGCAGGCTCCATCAACGCGACGCTCTCTGTCCCGCCTCGATTGGCGATGCCAACGACCATGCGCCATTCAACGAACTCACCAGGCGGGGGAGAGTCATGCTTGTTCAACGCGCGTCGGACTGTGTCCGTGTCAGCGGTTACGCCGCCGTCCTCGCGGAGTAAGCGGAATCTGGTCACACATCCACGACAGTTGAGTGATCTGGTTAGTGCTGTTCCGCCACCGTCGCGAACCAGCCTGCTTCGTCCCAACCGTTGAGCGTCCGAGTCTGCACGATGTGGAAGAGAAGAATTCTGATTCGGGAACCGTTCGCGTGAGGATGTCAAAAATGCATCGTAGCGCAGTGCGCCACAGCGCACTTGGGATGAGAACCCCTGTGGACTTCGAACAACAACTCGACTAAACCACCCGTGCGCCCGGCCTCCCAAGGTGTCCATCAAACCGGGTCAACTCCAGTGGATGTGTTTGTCGACACCCCAACAGGGAACCAACGTGGCCCGCACTCGACCAGTTTTGCGCGTGCCGAGCAGCTTCACCCCTTTGGGGTTCGGCTGCGCTCGACTCGCTACGCTCGCCTTCGCTCCGCCTCACCCCAAAGGGGTGAAGCTGGAGGGAAGAAAGACAAATTACAGAAGCAGGTTTACACCGGAAAAAATCGCGATTTATTGGTGTTTTTGACTATCTTAAACACCATTGACAGGCGTTATGTTGAGACTAAAATTGACAATGTTTTTGGCTTCATTGCGCCGATTTCCCAGGTCGCCTTACTGGTTTGCCTGCTTCACCTTGCCGGACGGGCGCAGAACCCAACAATCGACCAAATCTTCCGACCGGAAGGAGGCGCAGCGCATCGCCCATAAGTTTGAGGATGCTGCGGATGAGGGGCGGACTGGCAAGCTGATCGAAGGTCAGGCTCGAAAGGTCATCGCGGAGATTTTCGCCATCGGAAACAAGGACGAGTTGCCCAACTCCACCCTGAAGGAATTTCTCGCTTCCTGGCTCAAACGCAAGGAACTCGAGGCGGGCGAAGCCACTCATGTGCGCTACGGAGTGGTCGTGGAGCAGTTTTTGAAGCATCTCGGCACCAAGGCCAACGCCGACATCTCACATCTCACCAGCCGGGAGATCACCGCCTTCCGAGATGACCTGGCGAAACGCCTTGCAGCCAACACGGTAAATTTCGCCATCAAGGCCATCCGGGCAGCATTGAACCAGGCTAAGCGCGGTGGACTGGTTGAAAGCAACCAGGCAGATCGTGTGACCTTGTTGAAGCGGCGGGGGCAGTCGAAGCGGCGGCCTTTCACCATGGAAGAACTCAAGAAAATCCTAAAGGTGGCCAACGAAGAATGGCAGGGGATGGTGCTAGTGGGCCTTTACACCGGGCTAAGATTGGGCGACATCGCTAACCTCACTTGGGCGAACATCGATTTGCAAAATCAGCAGCTTACGGTTGCGACCCGAAAGACTGGACGCTCTCAGAACCTGCCCATCGCCAAGCCTTTGCTGCGACACTTGGAATTGCTATCAGTTGGCGATGATCCGCAACAGCCCCTGTTCCCTCGTGCCTGCAAGAAGTATGACGATGGCGGGCACAGTCGCCGCCCATTTCTTCAGCGCAATCGCCACAATCTCGAGCCAGCACGCCGCTTTGACATTCAAAGATGGGCATTGGACTCTGATGAACTTGCCACTGTTACCGGGGCGGTCCGCCAAGTATCTGACCGAACTGGATGGCCGCGATGTTGCGATAGGAACTTCTGTGAAGTTGCTTGGGAAGCATATGCTGCGTCTATCCAAAAGGTGCGAGGTCAGGCTAATAGTTTTGCCTGCGTGAAGATGTGAGGCAGGACCGGTTGATTGCGTTTATGAGAGACACCAACATTTGCGAGAACTGCAACCATTACCTGCCGCTAGATTGTGACGTGTGCTTACATTGTGAGCAACTCATGGTTTCGGATTCTACTGGAATGCTCTGTCTGTGGCGACTCGGAGATATTCGTGACGGCATTCTCGGGCACATTGCTCATAACTTACAATTAGCATTTCAGTTCCCTGTTGTAATTCAACCCGCCTACCTTGATGAACGACCATCAGAGCGGCCTACTTGGAAAGGTCTCTCTTCAACTGTTTTCCTGGAGCAAGTCCACCGCAGGCACCGTGCGGGCACTTTTGTGAGTCTTGGAATCACAGAATCAAACATTGTTCCGGATGCCCGACATAACTTTCTATTCGGATACGCTTACCTTGGATTGCCTGCTGCCGTAATTAGCCTTTATGCCATGGAAGCTGATGCACCCACTATTGACATTTTGATTAAACGAGCTTCTTCAATCGCAATCCATGAGATTGGCCACACGCTCGGTTTGGAACATCACTCCTACGAATCGGGGATAGATTGCGTGATGGTTGGAGACGCGGAGCTAGATTCGATTGAGACATTGGACATCGGGACGATCCAATTTTGCGAAGCCTGTAGCTTGGGCCGCGCCCGTTTCTTTCAACGCCGTGCCTCCCCGGTAGTTCTCCCAATACCGCGTCGGCTTCCGCGTGGCTCGAAATAGCCAATTATATTCCTGTTCTTAAACGCGATCTAACAAGCCAACGCACCACAAGGAAATGAAAGCCCGTCGTGCAAAGTGCTTGAGTTACCTTGGCAGTAAGCGCCGCAGCACGGGGTTCAGGCATTTTTATCAACTTGATGGACGACAGTTTAGTTTTTTCACCTCCGTTGAGCAACTGGGCCTTTCCGACCATTCATTGAAAGTTGCAGCAGCTCAGGCCGCACTGGCGAACCTAATGGATCTGTGTTCGATCACCCTACCACGAGAAGTCGTGATCGAAGGAATTGGGTTGAACCGGAGGGCGCTGGAGTTTTGGGAGAGGACGGCACGCAACCTCGCGGCAGAGCGGCTCGTGGAGGACAATTTGCCAGCCGAGGCACTGGACGCCCGGTGGCGCAGCCAAAGTCCGGTGCATGGCCGGATGGATCCACTGCCACGGTCGGGGCGACGCGGTCAATTGCTCGCCATGAGCGGCGGGAAGGAGTCGCTTGCGGCACTGAAGATCATGAAGGACGAGTCTGCTTGCGCCTTGTTCTTTCTGCACTACCCGGATGCCGGATGGGCACACGGGGGACGATTGTTCAGGTTCTTCCAGCGCACTCACGTCTGCGTGAAAGTGCGGGCCGACATTACACGAACCGGACCGCTGCTTGAGGAATTCGGCTGCTCGGCCTACGGAATGTTTGTCATCGGCCAGATTGCCTTCAGCGCCCTGCTGGCGATGGACCGCTTCTCCACAATCAGCATCGGCAACGAGTTCAGCGCCAACTTCGGCAATGGCACGCACGACGGCATCCAAGTGAACCACCAGTATGACAAATCCTTCTCTTTTGCTCAGGAGCTGAATGGCTACTTGGCCGAGCACGTCACCGATGATTTTACGCACACCTCGCCCTTCTGGCAGTGGCACGAGTATCGCATCGCCAGCAGGTTCTTTGCTGATGAGCGTTTCTTGAAACAATGGACTAGTTGCAACAACTCCACGGCAACGAACCTTTTTTGTGGTGCCTGTGCTAAGTGTGCTTTTGTTTTTTTACTTGGGGCTGCCCACACTGAACCCATGAAGATTCGCCGACTCATGGGAGCCAATATGCTGAATGAACTCGAACTCATCCGCTCTTTGGCAGACCCTGAAGCCCGAAAACCGCTGGAATGTGTGGGCACCAAAGAGGAAGTTTGGGTCGCCTTAGAGGACATCTGGCAGAAGCAGATTTGGCGAAAAGCCATTGGGCTTCAGTATTATGCGCAAGCTATTCGTCCGAGTATTTTGCCGCGAATTCCTCAGATGAGAGCGCATTTGATGGAACTGCAATCTTTGACACCATTTAACACCTCGACATCGACCCAAGTTCACTGAAGGCAAGCCGCAAGCAATTTCTGCTAATGGGAAGCGGCTGACTGCACTCGAGCTGGAGTTGACCCGGTTTGATGGACACCTTGAGAGGCCGGGCGCTAAACCCAAAGCGCACATGAACAAGAGCACCAAGACCGAACCGCCAGCAACCACCACCACAAGCCCGTCCCCGGCGGTCAAACGCTACGACGAAGCC
>SXGQ01240501.1_pt1 | contig 22124 bp, 9 predicted proteins | sample 3178371 | NCBI WGS metagenome assembly SXGQ01 (sample SAMN11356859, study PRJNA531348) | freshwater metagenome | isolation source: freshwater sample F1-20 | place: China: Fuxian Lake, Yuxi | collected 2017-12-25 | reverse complement strand
TCGGCACCGATGTGCTGGGTGATGCCACCCGCTTCGCCCGCCGCGACGTCGGACGTGCGGATCCGGTCCAGCAGGGTGGGCTTGCCGTGATCCACGTGCCCCATGATCGTGATGATCGGGGCGCGCGGGAGCAGGTCCCCGACCACGTCGTCCTTGTCCAGTTCCAGCTTGGGTTCGCGGGGTTGGATGTTGGTCTTGTGGGTTTCAAGATCGCGCCGCTCGGTCTCGAACCGGAACCCATTCTTGGCGCACAGCCGTTGGGCGACCTCGGCATCGATCGTCTGGTTGACCGTGACGAACACGCCCATGCCCATGAGGTCCGCGATGATCTGGAACCCCTTCCGGTTCATCTTCTCCGCCAGTTCGCGGATCGCGATCGGCGGCTTCATGATGATCACCGGGGCATCGACCGGCGCCTGGACCCTCGGCTGCGCCGGACGGCTTGGCGGTGCCGGGGGGCGACCGCCCATTGCGGGCGGACCGGGAAATCTCTGACCGCCGGGGCCACCGCGCCCACGATCACCAGGACCTGGCCTCCGATCATCGCGCCCCGTCGACGGGGCAGGGCCACGACCGCGAGAGAAACGATCCAGATTGACCCGTCCCACAAGGTCGCCAACACGGGGACCCGCCGGCGGCGCGGGAGGAGCCGGGACCGGAGCCGCCGCTGCCGCAGGCGGTGCAGGCGGTGCAGGCGGTGCAGGCGGTGCCACCGGAGGAGCCGGGACCGGGGCCAAGGCCGCCTGGGCGGTCGACACAGAAGACGCTGGCGACGCGGAAGGTGCCTGGGGTGTCTTAGGAGGCTCAACAACCGGCGTCACCTTGGAGACGACCGGTTCCTCGACAGCCGCCACTTGGATCGGTGCGGGGGGGACGGGGATCACCGGGGTCGGCGGCTCGAGGACTGCCTGCACTGATGGAGTCGCAGGGGGCTCGACCGGCTCTGGAGCCGGCGTTGGCGCCGGCGGAACGATGATGATGGGCCTTTCCTCCTCGATAACCACAGGAGGAGGAGCCGCAGGTGCGGGAGCCTCACCCGCCCCAGGCGCGAACGGGAGCAGCTGGTCCCGTAGATACTCGGCCGTGATCTTGTCGAGCGAGCTCGAGGCCACCTTGGCGGCGGCGATACCGAGCTCCTTCGCCTTGGAGAGAACAACCTTGTTCTCGAGTTTCAACTCCTTGGCGATCTCGTAGATTCGTACGGGCATAGTGTTGCGGTCTTCGACTCATCAGGCCGCCCCACCCGGCAGGGTGGGACGACGGCTTTCGACATTCAGGACTAGGTTGTGGATTCCGGGGCCACGCTGGGGTCTGCAGGTGTGGGTGCCGGTGCTTGGCGTCGGAGCACCTCCCCGCGGGCCGCTTCCAGGACAGTGGAGGCAGCCTCCCCGATCTCGGGATTCTGCGAGAGATCGGCCACTTCGGCGTCCAGCAGGGACTCGACCCCGTGGAAACCCATGTTGACCAACACCCGGGCATGGTCGATGGAGATTCCCGGAACCGAGGCGAGTTCCTGGACCGCATGATCCACCCGGGCTTCGAAGCTGTTCACATCGGCCTCGGGCTCTATGTCGATCTCCCATCCCGTGAGACGCGACGCCAGTCGTGCGTTCTGTCCTCGACGCCCCACCGCCAGCGGAAGCTGGTCGGGAGTGGTCGTCACACGGACTCGCCGGTTGGCCTCGTCGACATCGAAATTCTTGAGCCGAGCCGGATCGAGTGCCTTGGCAACGAATGCCCGGACGTCCGAGGACCACGGGATGATATCCACCTTCTCGTTGTTGAGCTCGCGGACGATGTTCTTCACCCGCTGTCCCCGGAGACCGACGCAGGCGCCCACCGGATCCACCTTCGAGTCGCGGGAGAACACGGCCAGCTTGGTGCGGAAGCCCGGTTCGCGGGCGATCGCCTTGATCTCAATCGTGCCATCCTTCAATTCCGCAACCTCGGCACGGAACAGGCTGAGCACGAAGGCGGGATCCGCCCGGCTCAGGATGATCTCCGGCCCATGCGGCGTCTGCTCGATTGCCTTCAGGAAGCATCGGATCCTCTCCCCAATCTGATATTCCTCGGTCGGCACCCGTTCCCGGTTCGGAAGCACCGCCTCGGACTTGCCGAGGTCGAGGATCACGTCCGATCGCTCGAACCGGCGGACCGTCCCGCTGACGATCTCGCCGACCCGGTCCTTGTACTCCGCGTAGATCTTTTCCTTCTCCGCCCGGCGAATATAACCGGTCAACGCCTGCTTGGCATGCTGCGAGGCGATGCGGCCAAACCCCGAAGGAGTGACCTCGATCTCGACCTCATCCCCCACCTTGGCCTCGGGATGGCCTGCACGACGGGCATCGAAGACCGAGATCTGGTCGTGCTTCGAGATGATGCGCTCGGCCACGATGAGCTTGGCCCAAGCCTGGATCACGCCCGAACGGGGATTGATGACCACACGAAGTTCCCGAGCCGGTCCGACAGCGCGTTTGGCGGCCGCGACGAGCGCCTCATGGACAGCTCCCAACAGCACCTCACGGCTGATGCCTTTCTCTTTCTCGAAGAAATCCAGTTGGGCGAGCATTTCAGCATTCATAGGCGAACGACCTGCATCCTTCCGGGGTAATAAAAAAGCCGGTTTGGAAAACCGACTTTCTCTTGGCGAGAACCGCCCCAGCAAGACGCTTTCGGAAGACAAGTAGAGTTTCCAACCCAGTTAGCGTCAAGACGAAGTTCCTTTTTGGAGGCATCCCCCCCATCACGGACGCGCCACACGGTAGAACTCAACCGGGCCCCCGACCAGCACCGTCACGTCGGTGGTCCCAATCGGAACATCGAAAGCCTCGCTGGGAACCCACTGCCTCGAATCCGTCGACCGCTCTACCACCACGCGCTGCGGATAGGTCGCCTGGATGCGCAGTCGTGGAAGAGGGGATCCGATGTCCGGGACAGAGATCCGAATCGGCGGCGTCATCTCCGCAGTCAGCCGGACAAAGAAGTCGCCCGGCTTGGTGTCGTCCACCATGAGGTAATAGGTGGTTCCTGCCGTCGCAAGGAAGCGCCGTGGCGAGAGGCCGTCGGAGGTCAAATGGTCCGGCAGCACATTCGGAGCCGGCACCAAGGACTGCAGCGTATCCCCTTGGAGGACGCTGATTCGGGGGAAGATTGTGACCGGGCTCACCCAGGGAATCACCGTGGCATGGACCGGCCCCGTGACGGGCGACGTCCATCGCCACCAGACGGACGGACGGGATGGGTTGAGATCACCCGTTGCACCCACCAGTGTGCCAGCCAAGGAAACGAACAGTCCCTCAAGGGGAGCTGCCTGGGCGAATGCATCATGGGCCGGTGGCTGGGAGAGGAGGTCCTCCACCGGGAACCTCAGCCGGATCTTGAAATCGCCATCAATGGGAGCGACGCCCTCCACCTGGATGAAATAGACCTGCCCAGCCTGGGCACGAAACAGCGTGCGGCTGCTGAAATCTGTCTCCGACCGGTCGTCGTTCTGCCCCCGGACGATCCGGGATGGATTGGTATAGACGGAGACCACCGTGTCCCCGGTGACCTCCGTGGTGGCCACTTCCGCAAGACCATCGGCCGGTGCAGTCCACTGGTACCAGACCGAATTCGTCCCCCCCGATGGCACCTCCTTCTGGGGCAGGTCTCCGGTCGCACCCCGGGTCGTGCCCGGAACCGCAGGGGCATTCGCCTCCAGCACCTGCGCGTTGGCAAACGCGTCATTCGGCGGTGACGGAGACTTGGGGTGCGGCGTCCACGGAGTCGTGCGGAAGTTCAATACCAGGTTCCCCAGATCCCGGTTGGTGTTGCCGAACGCGTAGATCTGGAACGTCTGTCCCACTCGAGCCTCGAACCGTAGCCGACTCCAAGGCGTCCGAAACGGGTCGTCGTTGTTGCGCCCCACCACGGTCTGGGGTTTCCCAGCCTCCACGCGGTTGACCTGCAGAAATGTGTCAAACGTGCTGCCAAAGGTATCCACGCTCACCAACCGGTCCGAGGGTGCCGTCCACTCAAAGGAATAGCACGCAGGGATGGCCAGTGAAGGCAACCGACCAAGCTGGTATTCAGCCGAGTCCAGGGTCGCCTGACGCAGATCCACCACCAACCCTTCCGCATCCCCGGAAAGACGGATGGGATTGTAGGGATCATCCCCGGGAGCCGGACGAAGCCGAGAGAGGTCGACCGTCTGTCGCGAGATCACTCCCTCCATGTCCCAGGCAGAGACGCGCAGGGTTCCCGGCGGGCCAAAAAAGCCGCCGATCTCGAAGTCAAACGGTGGAGACGTCTTCACGCCCAGGGTCCGATACACTCCCGTTCCAGCCATCGCATATTCGAGGATCACCTTCTCGATCGTCCCGTCCGAATCCACCGCGGTCACCGGCAGGACGAAATGGATCGGGGAGACCCAGGTGTCGGTCTCAATCCCACCCACCACGAGCTCTGGGGGAGCGTTGAGGCGTATGACCAACTCGGGGCTCGAGTTGGTGGCGCCGAGATCATCGACGGACACTCCGGTCAGCCGATAGGTGCCGGGATCCTGTGGGGCGAAGGTGAATGGGAACAGGTCGGCCCCACTTCCCGGAATCGGAGGCGGGAACAGCGGCGGAGGAAGCACGGTCGCTATGTTGGTCCCATTGGACCAATACTCGACCCGGACCACCTTTCCATCGGCGTCACTGGTCTTGGAGCGCAGTTCCACAACTCCCGGCCACTGAAGGGTCTGGTGGGTCACCCCAGCCCATTCGATGGCCGGCGGCAGATTGGTCAGCCCAGCCCGCGCCACCCGGGACCGCGGACGGGCCAGTGAGTCGTCAGCGTTGAGTCGCCTCGTGCCCAAGCCCAGAAGAAGCAAAAGAGAAAGGAGCAGTATGGAACCATTCATGGTGATATTCATGCCTGCTTTCCCACTATTGAAGATTCCGGATCTGAATCAACCGCCATTCCCGACGCTGTGGAGCCTGCCCCTGCCCCCCAAACAAAAAACGGCTGGCGCATGAGCACCAGCCGTTCGTGAAGGCGCCTGTTTTCGGGCCTCAGAACTTGTTCTTCCGATACGCACCCATCTTCGGAGCGTCCGGGTTCACCTCAGGGCCGAAGTAGCGGAGCGTCACCAGGGGCTCGGTCTCGCTCGTGTTCTCGAACGTCACACCCGCCTTGGCGCCGTCCTCGGTGCAGAAGTACTCGTCCTCCGTCAGCTCCGTGAACCGGATCAGCTTCGGGCTGTTCAACGGCTGGCCGTTGATCTTGCCGACGCCTTGGACGCAGATGAGCCCGTAGGCACCGGTGTCCTTGACCGTGACCTTCGTGCCCGGATCCACCGTGAGCTCCTTCGCCGTGAACAGCTGCTCCCCGTCGATGGTGCCGTACACGATCCAGCGGTCCACATAGCCCTCCTTGCGGGTGTCGGCCACCGGAACCGGCTCGAGGTAGTGGTTGTCCTTGAAGTTGGGATCTACGTTCTTGTCCCAGTCCAGCTGGTCGACGATGAAGTCGAGGTCGTGATGGTACTTCTTGGGCATGTCCTTCACGAGGAGGCTCCACGGGACATAGCGGCCCTCGACCATGCTCTGGTACATGCCGAAGACGTCGCTGCCCCACTGAGGCTCGTAGGTGCAGAGGCTGCCCGGGGCGTGCAGGACGCAGGGGTCGATGAGCCAGCCGGTACCGGGCTTGAGACGGTAGGCCTTCGAGAGGTCGAGGATCCCGTTGTCCCCCTTGTTCCAGTCCTCGAGGCATTTCCGGACCTGCGCCTTGGTCGTGCCGGGTTCGAATCCCATGAACGTGTAGGGGAAATTGTTGCCGACGTTGTTGTGCTGCGGCGGGAAGTAGTAGCTCTCGGGCTTGCCTTCCTGTCCAACCAGCTTGGCCTGCTTGGCCGACTGGTGCATGTGGTGCGGGATGGGGCCCATGTTGTCGAAGAACTTGGAGTACACCGGCCAGCGGCCGTACTTCTTCCAGATGGCCTTGCCGACGATCGAGGCACCGCAGTCCTCGACCGCCTTGCGGAGGGTGAACCGCTCGGAGCCGACCACGACGTAGCTCAGGCCTTCGTCTGGAACGCGGCCCTCGTTGGCAGCCTCGGTCGTCGAGGCGAACCAGCGCTCATCGATGCCGCCACGGTTCGCACCGTAGGCATAGATGTCATTGGGATGCAGCTTGAGCCGGAGACCCGGCTGCAGGAAGGAACGGGGAACCCAGGCCGGAGCCAGCCGGAGCAGTCCCCCGGTGCGGGTGAGCTCGGCGGCGACCTTGTTGGAGGTGTTGCCCTTGACGGTTTTCAGCTGTGTGACGGAGGTCATGGAACAATGTTTTGGACGTCCCCTGCCCCGGACTGGAACCGCACCACAGGACCCGCCTGCATTGAGATCCCTCGGGAGTCAGGACTGAGAGGAGCGTAGGAGGTGTCCTTCGAAAGAGGAAGAACGGTGTTAGACCCACCCCGCTGGGTCCCCATCTGAACCTGTGAGGGTTGAGCAGACCGAAGGGCTTGGCCGGGTTGGTCGGAGGCGTTGCAGGCCCCCATCCATCTTCGACGGCTTCACAACAGGTTGCGCCTCTCGTGGGTGCACCCGGTGGTGCAGGGCAGTGCATCACCCACCCAGGCAGGCATCACCTAGTGCACTGCATCACCCACTCCACGGACGCCTGCGGCTTCCAAAGGCTCCAGCCCCTTCCCCTGCTCCCCGCCCGGGCACCATACCCACGACCGGTGGGTGCCATTGTGCTCAATGGCACTGGGTGCGGAAGCACCCACCCAAGGGACGCGGGGGCGCAGGTCGCCAGAAGATCCAGAACACGACCCCGTCCGAATCCTTCAGGGCGAGGGCCGGATCTGTCCCTCAGGAGTGATCACGACCGCTTCGATCCCAGGCTGGAGCGCATGGCGGACAAGACGTCCCCCCGGCCTTCGGACCTCCAACGCCGTGGCTGTCTCAGGCAGGGCAAGGATCTGGGTCGCGCTGTCGACACTCCAATAGCCGGCACCCAGGTGCCATTCACGCCAGGGCCCCGCTCGGTCGCCGAACACCAATCGCACCACAGTACCAGCCCAGCTTCCCGGAACGCCGCCATCCTCGATGGCCACCCGCAATCCTGGGCGGGCTGAGAGATTGCGCAGGAGATGGGTCGATGCCCCGTTCTGGGCCACCACGAGGTCGGGCCGGCCATCCCGGTCGAAATCCGCGACCGCCGCGCCCCGCTGGTCGCCATGGATCGCCACCCCGGTCCGAAGCGCCGGCCGGAATCCCCCGCGTCCATCCCCGCGCAGCCACAATCCACGTCCGGCATCCACCCGGACGGTCAACGGATCGGAGTGCGACCAGTTCTGCGCCAGGAACAGATCCTCCGCCCCATCCCCATCGGCATCCGCCACGGCCAGCCCAAAGACCGGGGAAAGCTGGGCGACATCGGGCAACGGTCGCGCCTCCCAGTGGTCGCCCCGATTCAGCAACAGGGTCGACGCAAGCCATGTGATCTCCGCCACCCGGGCATCGGCCAGCCGGGTCCCGAACACCTGGGCCACCGTCATCGTCCCGAAGGCCGCATAGGTCGGCACGGCCTCCCGGATCCAGGGAAAGGCCCGCGACCACATCGGCAGCTCCCGGGCGGGCAGATCCCCATCCGTCCCCGGCAGGGCTTCCACAAGGTCGAATCCGGTGACCCCGCCGAACGAACCCCAGTACAACCGCCGCACGGAACGCAGCGGTGCCGACATGCCGAGGAGAGACGGTCGTTCCGGCGGCGGCAGCGCCCCGACCCACGCATTGTTCAACCCCCAGTTCCCAGCCACCAGGTCCAGCCGGCCATCGCCATCGAAATCCCCGGCGGTGACGCTGTTCCAAAGCCCCAAGAAGCGGTCGAGCGGAAGTCGTTCGCCACCGAGCTGCACGGAGGGCGTCGTGAGGGACAGCCGACCCGTGTCATTGCGCCAGATCTGGATCGGGCCCCAATCCCCCGCAACCACCAGGTCCGGATCCCCGTCGCCATCGACGTCCGTGAAGCACGCCCCACTGACGCGGCCCATGGAGTCGAATCGCTCGGCGATCGCGAAGCGTCCCCCGTCGTCACGCAGGAGCACCGAGGGCACCGGTTCAGGCCAGCGTCCAGCCCGCGCGCGTCCACCGACAAACACCTCCAGCGCACCATCTCCGTCGAGGTCGACCGCGGCAAGCGGACCCACCGCGAACTGAACCCCAAGAACGGCCTCCCCGCTGCGACGCGACTCGATGTCGTACAGCCGGATCATCCCCCCGTTGGTCTGTCCATCCTCCCAGTGGCTCGATCCGGCGAGGATCATGGCGCCAAGGGGCAGAAGCGTCGTGAGATCCCGTCCCAGCGGCCGGTTCAGACCCGGATCCTCGATGCGACGGAACCCGCCGCGCTGGTCGTTCTCGAAGAGACCAACGGAACCGGAACGTCCTGCACCGACCGCGAGATCCGGGAATCCGTCGGCATTCCAGTCGGCCCACGACACCCCAGGCCCGAGCTGACCGAGACCGTTGGGCAGGAGCGGCTGGCGGGTTCCCTCTTCAAAAGGCGCATCGGCGGCCACATGCTTCAGGCGGTGGGAGACATCCTCGAATTGGATGGAGGATGCCGGCACGGCTGCCGCTGGAACGGTCGCGTCACCGCCCGCGGGCTCGTCGATCTCGACCAGGGCGTTGGCCGGGATCCGGGTGTGACGGCTGAGACGTCCGGAGGGCCACCGCACGGTGACCTCGACGGTGGGCACCGTGCCCGCCGCAAAGGTCCGCATCGCCTCGTCCCCACTGAGATAACGTCCGCCAGCGATGACATTCTGGGACTGTTCCGTCGGAAACGCCGACCGTGTCTCCGGCAGGACCACGGAGATCCGCGATCCGATCGCGCGCGAGTTCCCTCCCCGTCCCCGGAGACGGATGCCGACCCGAGATGCGGTGGTTTCGTTGCGGTAGATTCCCGGCCCCTCGAGGAGATTGTTCATCACGACGTCGAGGTCCCCGTCCTGGTCGAGGTCCGCCACCGCGGCACCCTGGGAAATGCCCACCGTGGCGAACCCCCATTCCGCGGCCCGTTCGAGGAACACAGGAACAACCGGAACTCCGGCTTCCCGGATCCGCTGCGCGGTCCGGTTGTGGAACAGGGCATTGGCGGTGGCGAACCGCGGCAGATCCCGGTTGAGCTTCAGGATGTCGGTGGGCGTCAGGATCCGTCCACCCGCCTGCGCCGCCGCGACCCGCTCGGCGGCATCGCTGTCCTGGTAGTCCCGGAGCTGGCCGTTGGTCACGAGGATGTCCTCGAACCCGTCGAGGTCGACATCGAGAAAGATCGGTCCCCACGACCAGTCGCTGGCCTCGACTCCGCTGAAGATGCCGGTCTCGGCGAACGTGGTGTCGCCCCGGTTCCACTGGAGGGCATTGCGGAGGAGCTGCACGCGGTCCTCGAACTCGCCCGGACGCCGGAACTGCGGCGCGAGGCCCGACATCTGTCGGGCCCGGATCGACCGCTCGCGGGCCAGCATGTCGACCGTGAAGAAATCGACGGAGCCATCTCGGTTGAGATCACCGAAGTCCACCCCCATCGAGAAGGTGCTGTTGTTCCGCAGGGCCAGCCTCGGGATCGCCTCGAAGCGCGGCTTTCCCGGGGTCGACCGGTTCATCCAAAGGCGGTCCGGCGTATGCAGGTCGTTGCAGACATACAGGTCCATCCGCCCGTCGCCATCGAGGTCCCCGAACTGCGCGGCCAAACCCCAGTCCCGCTCCGGACTCCGGAACGGCTGGCCGTCCTCATCCACGAAGACACCCTCGGTCCAGGACACCGCCCGGAATCGCCCCGAGCCCTCGTTCAACCAGAGCACGTCGGGTTCACCGTACTCGATCACCTGGCCCCCGGGCCCCATCTCGAACCGGTTGGTGAGGTCGGGCGCGGTGGTGGGGCGTCCGTCCATCGAGATCACGACCGGGCGACCGCCGATGTTGCGCAGCGCGAACTTCACACCCGGCTGGTCCATGACCGTGTCGGGACGGAAATTGCAGACATAGAGGTCGAGATCGCCATCGCCGTCCACATCCGCCAACGCCAGCGAAGTCGCTCCGGTCCGGCTCCGGAGTCCCGCTTCGTCGGTCCGTTCCTGGAAGCGACCCTTCCCATCATTCAGCCAGAGGCGGGTTCCTCGACCGAATCCGTTCACCAGAAGGTCCAGATCGTTGTCGCCATCGATATCGGCGAAGGCTGTTCCGGTGGCGTCGCTGCCGGGTCCCGACCCGGGATCGACCGCGAACCGCTCACGGGTCACATCCTCGAAACGCCATCCACCCATGTTCCGGTAGAGCCGTGGCGAAACGTCGATGCCGCAGAGGAAGACATCGCACCAGCCGTCGCCATCCACATCCCCCAAAGCGACACCGGAACCGGAACCGAGGTTGCGGTTCGTGATCGTGCGATCCTCCTGGACCGCATTGGTGAACGTGATGCCGAGGGTGGTGTTGGTCAGGAGGGTGAACCCCGGTCGGCCCGAACCCAGAGGTTGGACCCTGGCCCAGCGGTATCCGTCCGCCTTCTGCCAGTCTGGCTCCACGGCGGTGAGGACCGGGATGAGGACCGTCCAAGCGAAAAGAAGAAAACACACCGCTTTGGGCCAACACCGTTTCGCCGCCCGCCCAGGATCTGTGGATTTCGCGGGATTCATCGCTCGACCCTCAGGGTTCCAGAGGGGTCCACCTCGACTTCCATGGCTCCGGACGGAACCGGAATCGTCTTCGCCGCGGTCCCGGGCCATCGGACATCGAGGGCCACGATGGGATCCTTGGAGGTGAGGATGCGGACGGGGCTGTCGACCGACATCCACCCCGTGCCGGCCTGGACCTCCTGGACGGCACCCGGCCCCTGGGCGGTGCGGGGACGCAGCTGGACGCCAACGCCGGTCGTGTTGCCCTCCGGACCTCGGAGCACGACACGGAGACCCGGCTTGGCGCGGAGGTTGTGGAAGAGCGCGGTGGGACCGGAGTTCTGGGCGACGGCGACATCGGGACGGCCGTCCTGGTCGAAATCACCCACTGCCGAGCCCCGGGCATCGCCCCAGACCCGTATGCCGCTCTCGCGCGGGTCGACCGGCTTGAAGTTCCCGACGCCATCGCCACGCAGGAGCCACCCGCAGCCCGAGTCCTGGGGCACCTCGTCGGGGCGCACCGGCATGAAGTTCTGGGCCATCAGAAGATCCTGCGACCCATCCCCGTCGAAATCCGCGACCGACAGTCCCCAGACCGGGGACATCGAGGCCTCGCGCGGCAGCGGGTGGAGGAGCCAGTGGGTGCCCCGGTTCAGGAACACGGCCGAGGAGAACCAGATCGCCTCGCGGGTCGAGACCGGACCGTTCGCCTGGAGCGTCTTCAGGAGATCCGTGATCGTGGCCTGCCCAAATGCAGCCCGCGTCGCGAAGGCCTCCTGGAGCCTGGTGCTTCGGCCAAAGAACGCCCCGAGCAGGACATCGGCCCGCCGGACCGGGAGCCAACGTTCGGTGTCCGGGAAATCCGGATAGGACTCGAGGAGGTCGAGTTGTCCCTGGCCCGTGAGGTCGCCGAACTGGAGGCGACGCCGATCGGCAGGACCCGCAGAGCCGAGCAAGGGGGCCTTCGGCACGGGAAACCAGTTCCAGCCGCGATTGCCCACGACGAGATCGAGTCGGCCGTCGCCGTCAAAATCGCCCGTGGCCACGGAGGTCCACCACCCGGTGAGGGTCGACGCCGGCATCGTGCGACGCCCACCGAGCCTGGGACCCGAATCCCAGAGCTCGAGTCCGACCGTCAACGAGGGATCCCAAGGGGCAAGACGCCCCTTCTGATTCTGAAGAAACCGGATCCCACCCCATTCCTCCACCGCGACGAGATCGGTCCAGCCATCCCCATCCAGATCGGCCGCCACGGCGGCATTCACGAGGCCCAGTTCCGGCAGGCGTTGCTGGACCGAGAACCGTCCGCCGTCGGACTTCAGGAGCAGTGAGGGGACCGACTCGGGATACCGGCCCGCCTTTGCCCGTCCCCCGACAAAGATCTCCAGTGCCCCATCGCCGTCGAAGTCCGCGGAGACCAGCGGTCCCACCGAGGTTGCCTGGCCCAAGAGGCTTTCCCCAGAGGCGTCCTGATCGAGCGCGTAGACGCGCAGGATGCCGCCATTGGTCCGGCCGTCCCGATAGTTGCTGGAACCCGCCAGCAAGGTGCCGCCGGACGGCAGGAGGGTCGTGAGATCCCGTGCTACCGGACGCTGCAGCGGCCCATTGGTCCAGCGTCGGAACCCGGATCCCTCAACGCTGAGGACCGCTGGAGTGCCCCCCGCCCCGGCACCGATCACGAGTTCCTCCGGCGGCTGGCCGTCGAGGTCGGCCCAGGTCACCCCCGGCGAAGGATATGCGCCACTCCACGGCAGAAGCCGTTGGCGGGCGAAGTCGTCGAAGCCCGACTGGGTCGCCACGTGGTTGAGTCGCGAGGACAGGTCCTCCATCCAGGGCTTCGGGGCCGCATCGGGCGCGTGAGCCCTTGGATCCTCCGGACTCTCGGTAAGCTCCACGAGGGAATCGGAAGGGACGTTCGAGACCACCTGCTGACGTCCGGAGGGCCAACGGATCTCAACCGTATGACGGGCACCCGGTTTCGCGGCGAAGGTCCGGATCGGTTGATCGCTGCTCAGGTAGCGTCCACCCGCGAGGAGCACCTGGGTCTGGACCGGTACAGGACCTCCCTCGACCCGGATTCGGGCACCGATCGCCTGTCGATTACCCCCCAAGGCGGAGGCACGGACCGAGAGGCGCGGCGCCGAGGCCTCGTTCCGGAGCAGCGTAGGCAGTGCATTGAGGTTGTTCTGGACGACGTCCAGGTCCCCATCGCCATCCAGATCGGCAACGGCCATGCCGTGGGTGACGGCCTCGGTGTCGAAGCGCCAGGCCTTGGAGACGTCGGTGAAGGCAAGGTTGCCGCCGTTTCGGAACGCGGCGTTCGGGGTGGCCAGCCGAGGAAACAGCCTCCGAAGCTCCAGCAGTTCCCGGTTCGTGGGGCGCGCCTTCTGGGCCTTGATCCGTTCCGACTGCTGGATGACGTCGGCATCCATCATGTCGAGCTCATGCCCGTTGGAAATCAGCACGTCCTCCCAGCCGTCGAGGTCAACGTCGAGGAACAGGGGCGTCCACGACCACTCGCTCGCCGCGAGGCCGGCGAACCGGGCGATCTCGGCGAAAGTGCCGTCACCACGCCCAAGGAAGAGGGTGTTCTGTGAGAACTGATTCCGCTCCTCGGGAAGCGTGGGATCATGCCGGCTGGGCGGCAGGTTGTCGGCCTGCCGGCTGCGGTCGGCGTGCCGACGACTGAGCATGTCGAGGACGAGGAAGTCGTCGATCCCGTCGCGGTTTACGTCCGCCGCGTCCACACCCATGGAGAATGCCGAGGTGTGGCGGAGGGCACGGAGCGGGGCCGCCCGAAACCGAAGGGGGCCGCCCGGAACGGTTTCATTGATCCAGAACCGATCCGGCGACTCGAAGTCGTTGCAGACGTAGAGGTCGGGCCGCCCATCCCCGGTGACATCCCGGAACAGCACGCTCAGGCCCCAGTCGTAGGGCGGCGCCACCAGCGGCTTGCCGGACTCGTCGAGGAACACACCCTCGCTCCACGACACCGTGCGGAAACGACCCTGCCCCTCGTTGAGGAACAGCGCGTCCGGTTCCCCGGTCTCCTTCACTCCGGTGGGACTGACCAGGAACCGGCCGACGAGATCGGGCTCCGAAGTGGGGCGACCGTTGTAGGTGATCACCCGGTGGCCCGTGGCCTCGGGACGGATGGTGAACTTGCCACCGGGATCGTCGCGGATCGTGGTCGGCCGATAGTTGGCGGTGTAGAGATCGAGATCCCCATCCCCGTCGGCATCAGCCGCCGCAAGACTGGTCCCGGCATGACCCGGGTTGAGGACCGGTCCGACCGAGAAGGTCCCCTGCCCCTGGTTCCACCAGACGTGGGTCCCCTGCCCGACCGTGTTCAGGACCGCATCCAAGTCGCCGTCTCCATCCAGATCCGCAAGCAGGACCCCGGTTCCGTCGAGTCCGCGCACCACAGCGGGCAGGCTGTCGGGCTGGGACTGGAACTTCCATCCTCCCAGATTCTTGAAGAGGGCCGTCTGACCGGAGGGGGCAGCCAACAAGAGGTCCGGCTGCTGGTCCCCGGTGACATCCCCAAGGGCGACACCGGAGCCATTGAGATAGATCTGGTTGGTGAGGTGGCGATCGGCCGGGACCGAATTGGTGAAGCGGATTCCAGCGGCCAATGCCTCCACCCGGGTGAATCCCGGTGAGGTGGCGGCAGGACGGGGGGACAGCGGGGTGATCTGGGCTGCCGCGAGAGCGTTCGGTCCTGTCGTCAGCAGGCTGAAACCGAGCGCCAAAAGCGCCACCCCTGAGGTCGGACTGGGATTCCGGGAGACCACGGGTGCAGGATGTCGATCTTCATGGGGAGCGTCGAGGCGGGGATTGTGGCCGGCACGGGTAGAGCAGCCATCCAAGGGGGGCCCCATCCCAGTCCGCCACGGGCCGACCATCGTGCCCCGCAAGTGCCACCCAGATCTCCCAAGATCTCCCCACCTTTGGTCCCCATCCGCAGAACCCCCTCCCGCATCGGTCTCCGAGAAAAGGAAAGGGGGTTGGTCTTTCGACCAACCCTCGGTGATGAGGTCGTTCACGCGCTCACCGACACGCTCAGATCAGCGGCAGGGCCAACTGGAGTCGGCGACCGCACCCCGCCGCGAGCAAGACCTCTCTGCCAACCCTTAGCGGTCGCCCAATCTAACCAACACAGGGGTCGGATCCACCTGTGTTGAAATCGTTCGAAAAAAGATCTGTTGATTTCAGGCCAGATCGCCGCGGCATCCGCGTCGAATTTGCCGAACTGTGACCAACGTCCCGAACTCTATGCGGGGCGTTACAAGAATCTTCAATCAATTCTTAACCAAGGCCATCCACTACAGAACGAACGCCGCCTAACGTCACAAGGGGGGCCACCACGGCAATCCAGCCAATCTCGCCTCTCCCGGGCGCGGATTGACGCCCCGGAGAACCAGCTGGAGCATGTCCAGAATGCTGGATTCGGCGGAACCTTTGCTGGAGGTGGTGGTGATCGGCGCCGGGATGGCGGGACTGATCGCCGCCCGCGAGCTCCAGCGGGCGGGCCGACAGGTGGTGGTTCTCGACAAGGGGCGGGGGGCCGGGGGCCGCCTGGCGACCCGAAGGATCGATGGTGCCACCTTCGACCACGGGGCCCAGGGGTTCGCGATGGGCCACGCAGAGTTCGCGGAGGGGATCGTCCCACGGCACCTCGTTGGCTCCCTCATTCCGTGGCCCGAAACCCCAACCGGGTCGAACCCCGACCCGAACCGTTGGCGGGGTAACCCCACCATGTCTGCAATCGCCAGACATCTGGCTCAGGGGATCGATGTCCACCTCGAGACCACCGTCACAGCGCTCTACCCCGAAGCCCACCACTGGGCGGTCCAAACCTCAGCCGGGAAACGGGTCTCGGCGGATTCCGTGATACTGACGACACCAGTGCCTCAGGCGCTTGCCGTCATCGATGCAGGGGGCCTTCCGGTCCCATCGGCACTCCGATCCCGGCTTTCAGCCATCGACTACGACCGCTGTCTGGCGATCCTCGCCATCCTGGAAGGGCCTTCACGGATTCCCCCTCCAGGGGGGGTGGCACCCGGGAGTGAACCACTCGCGTGGATCGTGGATAATATGCTGAAGGGGATCTCCACCCAGCCGGCCGTCACTCTGCACGCCACGCCGCGCTTTAGCTTGGAGCACTGGGATCAGGACCGGACCGCGACCGGGCGGATCCTGCTGGAGGCGGCGGCGCCCTGGTTGGGATCGCCGGTGAAGAGCTTCCAGGTCCATGGCTGGCGCTACAGCCAACCCACAGTCACAGACGAGGCCCGATGCCGGGTGGTGGCGACCCACCCCTTCCTCGTCCTGGCGGGTGATGCATTCGGAGTCGGCGGAGTCGAGGGTGCCGCCCTGTCCGGAGCGGCCGCGGCGGAGACCCTGCTCAAAGCGGTTTCGGTGCGCAGGGTCACCTGAGCGGACGAACTCGCCCCCAAGCATCATGCCTTGCGCCGGAGAACCCTCCGGACGAGGTCCAGCAGGTCGGCAGCGGGACCAAGACGGCGCCAGAGGCAGAAACCCAGATAGACCAGTCCCGAGCTGGCAATCGCGCCAAAGACGCCAAGCGATCGGGCCCAAAGGGGACCGACACCGCAGAGCGACTCGACGGCGCGGTTCCAACTCCACGCCATACCACCGGACAAGGCCGCGGCCGCGGCGAGGGTCAGAAGGAGGGTTTCAATGCCGTCATAGGTGAACTTCGGCTGTTTCCGACGCAGGGCGAACACGAGGAGGATCGTATTGAGAACGGCACTCATGGAGTTGGCGAGTCCCATGCCCGCCTGTCGCAGGAGGGGGATGGTGAAGAACGCAAACAGGAGGTTCGCCGCCAGACAGAAGACGCTGATCATCATCGGTGTCCGGGTGTCGCCCAACGCATAGAAGGCCCGGGCGTAGATGCTGTTGAGCGAGAAGGCGATCAGCCCAGGCGCGAGGGTCCACAGGGCCTGGGACGACATCAGCGTGTCGTCCGGGGTGAACTTCCCATGCTGGAACAGAAGCCGGAGGATCGGCTCCGCCAGGACCATCAGGACCACCGTCGCGAACGTGTTGATGAAGACCAATTGGAGCAGACCCTCGCGGAGGGTGGCCCGGAATTCCGGGTACTTCTTCTCCGCCGCCAGACCACTGAGCTCGCTCAGCAGATACGTGGCCAGAGAAACCCCGATCACACCCTGGGGCAGCTCCATGAGGCGCACCGCATAGTTGAAGGAAGAGACGATGTTCGGCGCCTCATTGACCGCGAGGGTGCTGGTGAGCACCACGTTGAACTGGTAGGCGGCCACCCCAAGGGTTGCGGGGGCCATCCGCCGGACCACCTCCCGGACCGTCGGGTCCCCGATTGGGTTGACCCATTTGAACCGGAAACCCTCCCGATGGAGCGTGGGGTATTGGAACGCGGCCTGGAGGAACCCAGCGATAAGGACACCCACGGCCAGACCAAACACCTGGCTGTCGAGCCGGTCGCCGAAGCCCGGGGCGATCACGAACACCGAGGCGATCATCACCACGTTGAGCAGAGCGGCCCCGATGGCCGGCATGAAGTAGTGGCCCCGGGCGTTGAGGATTCCGATGAACACGGCCGCCACACAGACGAACAGGAAATAGGGGAACATCACCCGCATCAGGCGCACGATGAGGTCGGCCTGCTCCCCCATCGGAAACCAGCGGAGTGCCGCCGTGGTGCCAAGGATCGAGACCAGGACCACGACACCGCAGAGCAGGACCAGCGCGGAGAACACCGCCTGGGCCGAGTGCCACATCGCCGCCTCGCCGTCATTCTTCTCCCGGTTCTTGAACACCGGAATGAAGGCCGCCGTCAACGCCCCTTCGCCCAGCAGGCGTCGGAGCAGGTTCGGAATGGAATAGGCGTAGAAGAAGGCGTCGGCCACCGGCCCCACCCCCATGAAACCGGCATACACCGCCTCGCGGGCAAATCCCAGCACCCGGCTGAACAGCGTCGCGGCAGCAACCGCACCGGAGGACTTGATCAGACGTGACATCTTCCCGGGGAGCGTCCGTCGAATCCCCGCCCCGCTGCAATCCCCGGGAAAGGGCCCCGCGGAAAGCCACCTTGGACCCGACCCAAAACTCAGGCCCCCCCCGATGGCGGGATCCGGGTTCCCCGACGACGCGGGATCTGGTACATCCCTCCGATGCATCTGTCCCGAAGACGGTTCCTCGGCACCTCCTCGACCCTCGGCGCGGCGACCGCCCTCACGACCCTGACGCCCACGGTGGACGCTGCACCTGGACGGGCCACACGGGCCGCAGCCCAGGTCCAACTGGCCATCGCAACCTACTCCTACTGGCACTTCCGCGGTCCCAAGGTGACCGTCTCCACCGTCATCGAGAAGGCGGCCCAGCAGGGCATCGCGGGCGTGGACGTGCTGCACCGGCAGATGGACATCCCCGAGAAGGAACCGCTGATCGCGGATCATCGACGCCATCTCGCCGACCTGAAGCGGCATGCCTTCCGGCACGGCGTCAGCCTCTGCTGCCTCAGCATCCACCAGGATTTCGTGGATCCCGACCCGGCCCTGCGCCGCCAACACGTCGAGCACACCCTCAAGTGCATCGAGATCGCCTACGCCCTGGGAATCCCGATGCTGCGCATCAACTCCGGCCGCTGGAACACCATCGCGAGCTTCGACGATCTCATGAAGGCCCGGGGCATCGAACCCGTGCTCCCCGGATACTCGGAGGATGATGGATTCCGCTGGTGCACCGAATGCCTCGAACAATGCCTCCCAAAGGCTGCCGAGTGCGGGGTCACCCTCGCCGTGGAAAACCACTGGGGGCTGACCCGGACCCCAGAGGGACTCCTCCATCTCGCCAGCTCGATCTCGTCCCCTTGGATGGGAGTGCTGATGGACACCGGCAACTTCCTCGAGAACCCCTACGACAAACTCGCGGCCATCGCCCCGAAGACCGTCTATGTCCAGGCCAAGACCTACATCGGCGGCGGTGAGTGGTATACGCTCGACCTCGACTACCCCAGGATCGCCCGGATCCTCGGAGCCGCCGGCTACCACGGGTGGGTGGCCCTAGAGATGGAAGGCAAGGCGGACCCGGAGAAGGCCGTACCCCAAAGCATCGCCCTGCTCCGAAAGGCCTTCCGCTCCTAGCCCCCTCCCCTCCATGAGCCGCCCCGTAAAACACATCGTCCTCGTCCGCTTCAAGCCCGAAGCCACCCCAGCGAAGATCGCCGAGCTGTTCGAGAAGCTCCACGAACTCCAGCGCCTGATCCCCGGCATCCGGGATCTGTCGTCCGGCCCCAACTCAAGTCCCGAGGGATTCAACCAGGGCTACACCCACGCCTTCGTGCTGACCTTCGACAACGCCGCAGCCCGCGACGCCTACCTCCCCCACCCGAGCCACCAGGCCGTCGTGGCCCTCATCGTCCCGATCCTCGAGTCCGTCGCCGTGGTCGACTACGAGTTCGAGGGCTAACCCCCAGTCCCAGCCCATCCCCCATCGGAAGCTCGGCCAGTCAGACCGCCGGGATCCACGTCACCCCAGATGTCCGAGGTCCAGCTCAGCGCCGCCTTCTTCCAGAAGACAGCCGGATGGGAGGCGGTCCAACAGGCCCGTGCCCTCCTGGCCACCGGGAAGGTCCTCTCGTCAAACTGGTCCCCCCCTGTGCTGAAGGGCGTCGTCCAGGCAGGGGAGACCACCTATCGGGCCGGTCTGGTGATCCGTGGACCGGTCGACATCGACAATCTCTGCACCTGTCGACGCTCCCGGGAGGATGGCATCGTCTGTCATCACTCCGTCGCCGTCGGCCTGCACCACCTCGAAGGAGGCAAGTCCCCACCACCCTCTTCCCCCGGCGCATCCGAACCCTCCAGCTCTGGCAAACCCGGTCCAAAGACACCCGCAGCCGTCCGACCCGCGATCCGGATCCGACGCACCCCCGGAGGCGAACCCCTCACCCTCCAGATCCTCCTCCCACCGAACCTCTTCGAGGCCGCCCAACGCGGAAAGGTCATGGTGATGTTCGAGGGTGTCTGGAAACGGGGTCGGACACCCCTCAACTCCCTCGTCGCGATGGGACCGTTCGCGCTGGAGCCGTCCGACGAAGCCGCGGTGGCCGCGGCCGAGGAACTGACGGGCGGAGACACCCCAGGCATGTGCCAGCTGTCGACCTCCGACCTGTGCCGACTGCTCCCCGCCCTCGCGGACCATCCCCGGGTCACGCTCGGCAGGAACCAGCCGCTGAAGGTGTCGACCCAACCCGCGTCGCTCCCGCTCACAGCGACACTCGATGCACGGGGAGAGATCGAGGTCCGACTCCTTCCAGGAAGCCCGCCGCAGGGACTGCTGGCAGGTCCCGACGGGCTGTGGATCGCAACGGGAAACCAGCTCCAACCCCTCACCCTTCCCGCCTCGCTCCGCGCGCTGTTGCAGGGACCCGTACGACTGGGTCGGCACCAGGTCCCGGACTTCCTGTCGCGCGATTGGCCGACGTTCGGTGCGGGAACGGTCACCGCGAACTTCCGACCCGAGGACTTCGAGTTCTCCCCCGCTCCCCCGCGCTTCCTCCTCAACCTCGCCGGCGGGATGGCCCAGCTCTTCGGCACCCTCCAGTGCCAGTATGGTGTGCGCATCATGACCGTCGGGGTGACCGCGCCCGGGGAGTCGACGTGGCTGCCCGATCCGGCCTATCCGCGGCGCTATTCGACCCGGGACCTCTCGGCCGAACACCAGGCCTTCCAGAGGCTTCGGTCCGCCGGGTTCTCGGGTCCGGACGCCAAGGGCCAATGGCAGCTGCTCGGCCAGGACCGCGTGCTGGCGTTCTTCTCGCGGGACTACCCGCGCATGGAGAAGGAGTGGACCCTGACGCTCGAGGAACGACTCGAGCACAGCACGCGCAAGAACCTCGACCGCATCGAGCCCCGCTTCCAGATCACGCCCAGTGGCGAGCAGTGGTTTGACCTCGACGTCTCGTTCGAGAGCACGAGTGGCGAGCGGTTCTCCGCGGCCGACATCCAGCAGCTGCTGCGGGGCGGTGGTGGACGGCGACTGCGCAACGGAAGATTCGCTGTGCTCGACACCGACGCGATCGGGGAATTCCAGGAGACCCTCCTCGACTGTGCCCCGAGGCAGCAGGCCGGGACGGACGGGGTGCGATACCGGATCTCCCAGCAGCAGGCGGGCTTCCTTGCGGGCACACTGCAGGACCAGGGACTCTCGGTGCAGGCCCCGCCGGTCTGGCAGGACCGGGTGCGCCGACAGCAGGGCGCCCTCGATCGGACCTGCCCGCCCCTCGGCGCACTGGACGGAGTGCTGCGGCCCTATCAGAAGGAAGGTGTCGCCTGGCTCGCCTTCCTGAGGACCAATGGCTTCGGTGGCGTGCTTGCTGACGAAATGGGTCTTGGCAAGACGCTGCAGGTACTCGCCCATCTGGCCGCCGCCTCCCGGCCGAAGGGATCCCCGTGCCTCGTGGTCTGCCCTACCAGCCTCGTCTTCAACTGGGCCGCCGAAGCGGCCCGCTGGACGCCCCAATTCCAGGTCCTGGCCCTGCATGGACCGGATCGACATGACCGGTTCGCCGGCATTCCCAAAGCCGACCTGGTCATCACCAGCTACGCCCTGCTGCGGAGGGACCTTGACCTGTATCGCGAGGTGTCGTTCGACACGGTCATCCTGGACGAGGCCCAGCACATCAAGAACCGCCAGACCCAGAACGCCCAGGCGGTGAAGTCGATCCGTTCCGCCCACCGGTTGATTCTCACAGGCACCCCGCTGGAGAACTCGGTGCTCGACCTCTGGAGCCTCTACGACTTCCTGATGCCCGGCTACCTCGGGACAGCGAACGACTTCCGGGAACGCTACGAGATCCCGATCGTCCGCGAGCGCGATGCCGGATCGATGCAGCGCCTGGCCCGGAGAATCCGCCCCTTCCTGCTGCGCCGACTGAAAAAAGAGGTGGTTAAGGACCTGCCCGGGAAACTGGAACAGGTCGCCTACTGCGAGCTGGGGCGCGAACAGGCCGAGGTCTATCAGCAGATCCTGTCCCAGACCCGACGCGAGGTGGCGGATGCCGGGTCCGAAGGCGCCTCGCCGAAGAACCGGCTGCTGGTGCTGACCGCTCTGCTGCGATTGAGACAGGTCTGCTGCGACCTCCGGCTCCTCAATATCAAGGATGCCCAGACCGATGAGACCGAAGCCGACGGAGCAGATCCCAGCGTCGGAGCGAAGCTGCAGCTCTTCTCAGAGCTCCTCGACGAGATCGTCGACGGCGGCCATCGGGCCCTCGTGTTCAGCCAGTTCACCTCGATGCTCGACCTAATCCGGAGGGAGCTCGATGCCAGGGAGCTCCCCTACTGTCACCTCGACGGCAGCACGAAGGACCGCGGCGCGGTGGTCGATCAATTCCAAAAGGACGGATCGATCCCGGTGTTCCTCATCTCGCTCAAGGCGGGCGGCGTCGGCCTGAACCTGACGGGCG
>SXGQ01468708.1_pt1 | contig 22131 bp, 22 predicted proteins | sample 3178371 | NCBI WGS metagenome assembly SXGQ01 (sample SAMN11356859, study PRJNA531348) | freshwater metagenome | isolation source: freshwater sample F1-20 | place: China: Fuxian Lake, Yuxi | collected 2017-12-25 | reverse complement strand
CTCGAGGATCGGCAGACCGAAACCCTCACGAATCGACGGATAACACAGCGCAACCGCACCGGAGTACAAAGCGGCAAGTTCATCGGCCGGAACGAAGCCCAGCGTGTGCACCCGTCCGCGTGATGCGACAGGAATCTCGGGTCCGTCACCCCATCCCGTTGCACCCGCGACAACAAGGTCGGGAATGCGGTCGCCCAACTGTGCATGCGCCTCGATCAACCGTGCGAGGTTCTTGCGCGGTTCGATCGTGCCGACGAAGAGGAGATAGCGCTCGGGCAGACGGTGTCGCGCGATGACTTCGGCGACTGCCGAGTCGGGGACCGATACGGGCCGCACGCCGTTTTCGACGCAGCGCAGCCGTTCGACGTCGAACCCGTGCGCGAGACAATCGTCGAGTGTCGCCTGCGACACGCACACGACTCGCGATGCACATCGCTTGACCAGTTCCATGCTGCGCACGAACACCGACACGCCACGCTTCGTGAAGTGCGAGGGATCGTGCAGGAAGGCGAGGTCGTGCACGGTGACAACGAGCGGCAGCGCCGTTGCGGCGGGAATGATGCTCGTCGCATGGACGACGTCGACCATGCCCGTCGCACCTTCGACGCGCGGCCAACCCAACCGCAGCCACGATTCGTAGAGATACGGCCCGCTCAACGGCAGAGGCCGCACATCGACCGGCGGCACGAAACCCGACGTCGCAGGAGAACGGTGGCGGCCCGCCACACCGATCACTTCCAGACCCGGCAGCGCGGCAAGTTCGCGGGCCACCTCCATGCCGTACACACCCGTACCGCCGGGCACGTCGTGCCAGCACTGTTCCAATGTGATGGCGACGCGCACCCCCCCATTGTGCCTGCACACGCCCTACCATCAGTGGGCATGAGCGAGTTCTGGAAGTCGCGCCGGGTGCTCGTCACCGGTGGCAACGGTTTCCTCGGGCGTGTCGTCGTGCGACTGCTGCGCGAACGCGGCGCCGACGTGGCTGCACCACGCAAGGCCGACTTCGACCTGACACAGCCGGGTCGGGCCGAGGCAATGCTGGCCGCTCACGCACCAAGCCACGTGATTCACCTCGCGGCCCGCGTCGGGGGCATCGGCTACAACCAGGTCGCCCCCGCGCCGCTTTACCTGGACAATCTGATGATGGGCACGCACGTGATCGAGGCCTGCCGTGCTGCAGGCATCGAAAAGACCGTCCTCCTCGGCACCGTCTGTTCGTACCCGAAGTTCACGCCCGTGCCGTTCCGCGAGTCGTCGTTCTGGGACGGCTACCCCGAGGAGACGAATGCGCCGTACGGCATAGCGAAAAAAGCGCTGCTCATCCATGCGCAGGTGAACGCTGCACAGTACGGCCAGAAATTTGCGTACCTCATTCCCACCAATCTGTTCGGACCCGGTGACAAGTTTCATCCCGATGTCTCCCACGTCATCCCGGCGCTCATCAAGAAGTGTGTCGAAGCAAAGGAGACCGGTGCCGACAAGGTGCACGTGTGGGGCACGGGAACCGCAAGCCGCGAATATCTCTACGTCGACGACGCCGCCGCGGCGATCGTTCTCGCGGCCGAAGTGCACCAATCCCCCGAACCGCTGAACCTCGGTACGAACCGCGAGATCACGATCCGCGAGACCGTCGAAACAATCGCCCGGGTCGTCGGATTCACGGGCGATCTGGTGTGGGACTCGACCAAGCCCGACGGCCAGCCGCGTCGCCGGGTCGATGCGACGAACGCCGAACATGCGCTCGGTTGGACCGCACAGATGGACTTCCGCAAGGGTCTTGAGTCAACGATCGCGTGGTACCTCGCCAATCGCACGGTTGCCGAACAAGCCCCCTGATGAACCTTCCTCCCCCACCCGTTCCGAACTGCGTGCGCCATCCCGACCGCCCCACCGGTCGCAACTGCACGCGCTGCGGTCGCCCCGCGTGCGGTGACTGCCTGATCCAGGTCGACATCGGGTCAAAGTGCCTCGACTGCGCGCGCCGCGACCGGCCGTCCGCACGCACTCGCGTCACGTACTGGAACGCGGCGCAACCGCTGCTCGTCACGAAGGTGCTGATCGCGATCAACGCCATCATGTTCGTCTTCACCAACGTCGGTGGCATCAACCTCGGTGGTGGCGGCGAGCTGTCGGAGAACACGATCAACCTCGGTCTCTACAAGGGCTTCCTCTACAACGACGAGTGGTACCGACTCGTCACCGCCGGTTTCGTGCACTTCGGGTTGTTCCACATCGGAATGAACATGTTCCTTCTCTGGCAGTTGGGTTCGTTGCTCGAACGCGAAATTGGGCGCGTTCCCTACGCGCTTGCGTACATGGCATCGCTCGTTGCCGGCAGCACGGGTGCGCTCATCGCCTCACCTTGGGCATTGTCTGGAGGTGCGTCAGGCGCGGTGTTCGGACTGATGGGCCTTGCAGTGGTTGGCATGCGCCAGCGCGGCATCAACCCGTTTCAAACGGGACTCGGCATGACGCTTCTGATCAACCTGCTGATCACCGTGACGATTCCGGGCATTTCGATCGGCGGCCACATCGGCGGATTGATCGGTGGCGCGGCGTGTGGCGCTGTTCTGATTCCGCCGCGCGGTCGCACCTTTGCCGCGTGGGTGAACTACGCGACACCGACTGCAGTCGCCGTCGCCGCATTTGCCATCGCGCGCGCCACTCTCTGATGCGTCGCACCCCCCAGTTACCTTGCTCGCAATGAGCCTCCAGAGCCTCACCCCCGTCGATGTTCCACGTCCCTTTCTCGACACCATCGCCTCCACCACCCAGGCCCTCAGCGTCTTTTCCCTCACGGTGCAGCGGCCGTTTCGTCCGCAGCACCTCGTGCTCTTGGTGGATGCGTCGCGTCATGGTGTCGGTCTGCACTCGAGTGACGGATTCATCGGCCTGCGTGACGACCCCACCACAGCCGGCCGCACTCTCGGCCACCACGTCGTTTCGGTTGCGTCGGCGAATCCACTCGCCGCGGGCTGTTACGTGATGACGGTCGAACCCGACACGCATGCATCACCCGACGACGCTGAGCGATGGTTCGCCATGGCCGACGTGTGCGACCGTGCAGGCATCGTCCTTGTCGACTGGTGCGTGCGCGGTTTTGCTACGACTGACGCCCGGTACGTAGGTCAGGGGGCGGTGTGGTGCCCTCGGCACGTCGCCGGGCTGGGCTGAGGCGCAGACCCGCGGCCCGCAACCTCGTCAACAGTTCCCTGCTGCCAACGGCCGTCGCACCCAATGCGATGGCGTGCTCGCGGTACTCCTCGGGCAGGTCGTAATGATCCCCCTGGAAGCCCTTGCGCGGAATCCCCAAGGCCCCGGCCATCTCGTGCAGTTCGTCGTACGACGAGTCACTGACCATGTGACACCACTTGCGCTCGCGGAACCACCAGTGGCACTCGTCGACGAGAATCATGGGCCGCCGACGAGGGACGTCAGTGACAAGCGCAGCCGCCGCCGCATCCGCGCTGCATCGTCGGCGCAGGTGCCGGGTTCACTCCCGGGCCGCCGCCAACCGACGCGAACACCGAGAGACGACGCTTGGCCTCGGCACCGCAGGCACACGGCGCCGGAGCCGATGCTTCGCTCATCGGGCGGCGCAGTTCGAACGCGGTATCGCACGACGGACAGCGGTATTCGTAGAGCGGCATGCCGCAAGGCTAGTGGACCTGTGGTTGACTGACGGCATGGCGACCGGTCCCCTCACGACGCTCCCCGCGCGTGTCGAGCCCGAGACCGAGCACGTTCTCGAAACCGGGGAACCCGCGGTCGCGCACATCGTCAAAACCGAGCCGAGCGAGTCGGCCGCAGCCAAGGTTCTCGAAGCCCGAATCTACGGCACTCCCCTCGAGGCGCTGTGCGGCCACGTGTGGATTCCCTCGCGCGACCCCAAACAGTTGCCGCTCTGCGATGCGTGCAAGGACATCTACGAGACGTACCGTGCATTCAACGATGGCTTGAACGAACGACCAAACGAGTAGAAAAGAACATCGAAGGAGACACCATGATCATCATCGCCGGACGTATTTTCATTGACCCCGCCAAGCGCGCAGCCCTGCTCGAGGACTCAAAGCCGCTGCAGCAGGCCACGCGCGACCAGGAACCCGGCTGCGAGGCCTACGTGTTCTCGGCCGACCCCTGCGAGCCGGGCACCATCACGGTCTACGAACTGTGGACCGACGCACCGTCGCTCGCCGCGCACTTCCTGCACGAGAACTACTTCAACATGCGCAACAAGTTTGCCGAGCACGGCATCTCCGGCGCCGAAACGATGAAGTACCGCATCGACGCCAAGGCGCCGGTGTACAACGCCCAGCGCATCGCCACCACCGACTTCGACTGACGGCATGTCGAACGACCCGTCGTCGGTCGATCTCACGGGCTTGCGCATCCGCGAAGCGGTGCGGGCCCTGCTCATCGATGACGGGGCCCACGTTCTCCTCGCTCACCTCGCCTTTCCTCTCCGGTCTGTGTGGGTGCTGCCCGGCGGCGGCCTCGATCCGGGCGAGTCGCACGACGAGGGTTTGCTGCGCGAACTACGCGAAGAGGTCGGCTTCACCCCCGAGACGATCGGTCCACACCTCTGGACACGCACGCACGTCATTCCCTTCGTCGATGGCCGATGGGACGGCCAGCGCGACCACGCCTACCTGGTGCCCACCGATCGATTCGAACCATCGCCGGCGCTGACGACCGAACAATTGCGCGCCGAACACTTGGTCGACCTGCGGTGGTGGTCACTCGACGAACTGCTGGCCGAACCCGAGACCACGTTCTTTGCCCCCTTGCACCTGCCCAAACTGGTGCACGAAGTGGCGACGAACGGCCCGCCTGCCGAGCCGTGGCAGATCATGCAGCGCAGCACACCCCACGCCTGACGCGTCGTCAGTGAAAGTCACGCGAGGCCAAACCCGCGGGAACCACCAACGCCGAGAGGTGTTCGGCGACGATGTTCACCACACCTTCGCTGTTTTGCATGCGTCCACGCACGAGCAAGGCAGGTGCATCGCGTGCGACGAGACGGAACCGTGCCCAACATCCCTTTGAACACACCACGTTGATGAGGCCCGTCTCGTCTTCGAGATTGATGAATGTGGCACCGCCCGCCGTCATGGGTCGCTGTCTGTGCGTGACGACACCGGCCACGAGAACACGTGAGGCATCGGGCAGCAACGGCAATTCCGTGGCGGTGCGCACGCCGAGTTCGCTCAACTTGGTGCGGAGAAAAATGGTGGGGTGCCCGTTCGGGGCGATGCCCGTGGCCCACAGATCGGCGATCGCCTCTTCGACGGGAGCCATGCCCGGCAGAACGGGTGAACGCACGCCGGTGGTGATGCCCACCAAGCGGTCGGGCCGCGACTGCGCCACTGCCCCGGCCGCCCACAACGCATCACGCCGTTCGGCACCGAATGCGGCGAATGCACCCGCCGTGGCCAACGACTCGAGTTGCGCGGCGTTCAGTGCCGGCACGCGACGTACGAGGTCTTCCATGTCGGCGTACGGACCCTGCAAGACGATGCCATTCGCAATGTCATCGGCGAGATCGCAACCGACGCCCCGCACCGACGACAACCCCAACCGCACGGCGAGTCCACTGGTCGACGACGCATCGGTCTCGAGCGAGGCCAGCGCCGACGAGGCGTTGATGCAGGGTTTGTTCACCACGACACCGTGACGACGTGCGTCGCGAGTCAGCGAGTGCGGCGACCAGAAACCCATCGGCTGTGCGTTCAGCAACGCTGCGCAAAAGATCGCCGGCTCGTGGAACTTGATGTAGGCCGAGGCGTACACGAGATACGCGAAGCTGACCGAGTGGCTTTCGGGAAATCCGTAGTTGGCGAAGGCCTGCATCTTGTCGAAGATGACGTCGGCAGTTTCTCCCGTGATGCCGCGCTGTGCCATGCCCTCGTATAGACGCTCGCGCAAACGTTGCATCCGCGCCCGTGACCGTTTCGACCCCATGGCCTGGCGCAACTGGTCGGCCTCGGCGGCGGTGAAACCCGCAACGTCGATCGCCATCTGCATGAGCTGCTCCTGGAACAGGGGGACACCGAGCGTCTTGCCGAGCGAGTTCTCGAGCAGCGGATGCAGGTACGTGACGGGCTCTTCGCCGTTGCGTCGACGGATGTAGGGATGCACCGACCCGCCCTGAATGGGCCCGGGACGAATGAGTGCCACCTCGACGACGAGGTCGTAGAAACGCCGCGGCCGGAGACGCGGCAACGTGGCCATCTGCGCGCGCGACTCGACCTGGAAGACACCCACGGTGTCGGCACGGCACAGCATTGCGTACACGTCGTCTTCCTGAGGCAAGCCGGCAAGATCGAGTGGCTCGCCGCGGTGTTGGGTGATGAAGTCGACGGCGTTGTGCAACGCCGACAACATGCCAAGACCAAGCAGGTCGAACTTCACCAGGCCCGCCGCGGCGCAGTCGTCTTTGTCCCACTGCAGCACGCTGCGGTTCTGCATGGTCGCCCACTCGACCGGACACACATGGCTGACGGGCCGGTCGCAGATGACCATGCCCCCCGAGTGGATGCCGAGGTGGCGTGGGTGGTCGAGCAACTGCGCCGCCAGTGCTGCCACGTCGCCGGGTGGCTGGTCGGGGTCGACTCCGTCGCGGGCAAGCGCCTTTGCCGCATCGCGGACGGCAGAACGCGTGCGGTAGGTGATGACGTTGGCAACCTGTGCCGCGTGCGTGCGACCGTAGCGTTGGTACACGTACTGGATCACTTCCTCACGGCGGCCACTTTCGATGTCGATGTCGATGTCGGGTGGACCGTCACGTTCGGGGGAAAGGAACCGTTCGAACAAAAGACCCAGTGCCACCGCGTCGGCCTTGGTGATACCGAGTGAATAACACACGACGCTGTTCGCCGCGCTTCCACGACCCTGACAGAAGATGTCGTTACGGTTGCAGAATTCGACGATGTCCCACACGACGAGGAAATAACCGGCAAAGCCCAGCGCCTCAATGACATCGAGTTCGTGGCGCACCACCGACCACGCCCGGGCACGCAGGGACAGCGTGTCGTCGGCCGATGTCGGCGGTGATCCGTAGCGGCGTGTCGCACCCTGGATAACGAGATGACGCAGGTAGGAAATCTCACTCATTCCACCCGGACACGGGAAGGGCGGCAGCTTCGGTGCAACGAGTGACAGGTCGAAAGCGCAGTCGGCGGCGATGTCGGCACTGCGCGCCACGACACCCGGATAGCGCGCGAACATTCGCTGCTGTTCGGCCCCCGAACGCATGAACGCACTGGCCGCATGCGGCAACAAATGATCGACTTCGTCGAGCGAACTGCGCCGACGGATGGCCGCCATCGCGGTGGCAAGCGGGAACTGCGCCGTCGATGCGTAGTGGACATGGTTGGTGGCAACGCACACCGTGCCCACCCGGTCGGCGATGCGCACGAGCGCATCGTTGCGTGCGGTGTCGAGTGGGTCGCCATGGTGCACCAGTTCGACGGCCACGTGGTCGACACCGAACACGTCGGTGATCTGACGCAACACGTGCTCGGCCGCGGTTGGCCCGTGGGCGATCAGTTGCCGCGCAACCGGGCCATCGACACCACCGGTGAGAACCCACCAATCGCCACGTCCCTCGGCAAGGTCACCCAACGAGTGCACGGGGTTTCCCTTCGAGCCGGCCAGTTGCGCAGTGGTGAGTGCCTGCGCGAGACGCGCATAACCAACGGGGTTGCGTGCGAGAACCACGATGCCACCACCGATCACCGGGTCGAGTTCCGCACCGAACACGGTGGGCAGGCCGAACTCGCGTGCCGCCTCGGCGAAACGCACGACCCCGTAGAAGCCGTTGCGATCGGTGACCGACACGGCGTGCAAGCCGAGCGCAACCGCGGTGTGCACGAGGTGCTCGGGGGACGATGCACCGGTGAGGAACGAATAGTGCGACAGGCAATGCAGTTCGGCATACGCGGTGGCAGCCGGCGCGTAACGCAGGTTGTCGGGCGCAACGTAGGGCGCGCGCTTGGCTCCGAAGGCCGGACCATCGCCACCACCGTTCGGCGCCTCCGACCGCGATGCCCGCGGTGCATCGGACAGGCACCGTTCGAGTTCGGTCCACGACACATGCGGCGCATGGAACCCGTACGACCCGAGAACATCGCCGGTTGCAAGATCAGGGCCCCCCATGGGGCCCCACAATAGCGAACGTATGTTCGCTTCAGGCCGGGCCGCCGGCCAATTCCCGGGCCCGCGTCACCGCGCCCGCCAACCCCGCATCGGCCACCGCGGCGGCCTCGCTCCACGTGAACCACCGCACATGAGGGCTCTCCCCCGCACCCGGCGCCGGGTCGCAGGACCCGTCGGCAAACAGCAGATAACGCAGGTCGAGATGCGTGTGTCCGCGTGGGCCGGGATGCACATCGACATGGAAGAACAGCGGTCCCACAGCGGGGTGCGCAACGACGAGACCGGTCTCTTCGGTTGCCTCGCGCAGTGCGGCGGTCGGCGGGTCTTCACCGTGTTCGATGTGTCCCCCGGGCTGCAACCACATGTTCAACCGCTTGTGCAGGTGCAACACCGTGCCGTGCGTTGCCACCACCAATGCCGAGGCGGTGACATGCACCGGACCGGCATGTTCGTTGCACGGGTCCTCGAGGCCCACCACCGTCTCACGAAAGACACGCAGTGATCCGCGCTCGCGGTCGTCGACGGCAACATGGCCACGCACGATCTCCAGCAGTGCAGCGGCCGACATGGTCGTCAGTATTTCAGTCGTACGCCCCGACCAACCACCACGACCTGTTTTCCGACACCAACAGCCACGCCGTGTGTCGGTTGTCGATGTCGACCAGACACTGCATCCGGGCAACACGCCGACGGCGGGCCGCGTCCCACCAGCGTTCTTCGACGGGCCATGGCCCGAAACACGCAACGACACGGTGACGCCGCACACCGTCGACGACGAATCCGGGCTGCGAGGAGAACATGTGGCGTCCCGTGACGACGACACGCTGGTCGACGTCGTCGACGACGTCGACCTGGCGATGCGGATCAATGGGAACGGTGGGCACGATGCCCGCGATCTCTCCCGTCCAGGTGCGCGGATGCACTTCACCCGGCGTGACACGCTGGCGCGCCGCGGTGGGATCGCGGACCTCGACGCGACCCGCGGGCACGAGAGCGAACTGGCTCATCGGGTCGCGACCCCCACGCCATTCAGGAACCCGCACGGCATCGCCCGCGATCGCAACGAGACGTGCAACCGCGGCCCACGCTGCACGGTCGGCCTCGCCGTGTTCCCCCCACAAACCCAACTGCATGGCACGGCGCACCTCAACGGCCTGCACGTCGATCGACATGTGCGCGATTCCGGCAGTGAGATCGTCGTTGAGCCATTTCTCGACCTGCCAACGCAACCGCTCTGTGAGCATCGATGCGGTGAAACCGTGCGGGTGGTACCACACACGCGAACACGACTCGTCATGCTCGGTCGTGAACTCGGCAATGACACGGCAGGCAATCAAACCGCGCGGCTCGAGTTGACTGACAATGTCGTGGGCAAGCAGCGATGCGGCGAAAACCACCGTCGCCGCGTCATCGAGAGCCGTGTCGTGGCGCGATTCGACGAAACACTGCGTGGGCAACGGTTCGGCACACACCGGATGCAGGTCGTCGCCTGTTGCGAGAACGTACATGTCGTCACCGTCAGGGCCGAATCGATCGGCCAGCATCGATCGTTCGACGCCCGCCACCGCACCGAGCGTCCCGAGGCCGAGACGGAACAACAAAGAAACGATGTCAGGATCGACGTGTGCGTGGTTCTGCAGCACCGACACCGGCAAAGCGGCGAGAAAGTCGTGGTGCCGCAAAACGGGAACGATGAAACCCCCCTCACAGTCGGCCGCCACGCGTGCAACGAGACGGCTCGACCCCACCCCCACGCGGACGTCACCCACACCCACCGATTCGGCCACTGCGACGATGCGGTCGACGACGGACCGTTCACCCCCGAAGTATCTGGTGGGCCCGCGCATGGGCAGAAGCAATGCGCACTCGTCGACCATCTCGATCATCGGCGTCACTACGTCGAGTGCCTGGGCGAGACGATGCAGTTCACGATCGTCGTTGCGAGGCAGCACAACCACCGCAACGCGCGTGCGGTTCATGACGGTCCGTACACGACCCGAAACGGGCGCGGGTCGGGAATGCGACGACCACCGAGGGTCACACGCATGTTCTGTGCCGACAGATGACCGTCACCCGTCCAGTTGCACCCTTCGACACGAAACTCGAGGTCGGCCGACACGGACTGCCGTGGTTCCCCACCAACGACGATGACGATGCCGTTGCTCCGCGACACCGCCGTCACCATGCGCCGCACCTCGGCCGGCGCGACGGCCGATGGAACCTGCGTGACGACGATTTCGAATTCACCCACACATGCATTCATGCATGCCACCCAGTCATGTTGCGGGTCGACGCACACCACGCGATCGAGTTGCCAGCCCGCATCAAAAAGAGCGCGCATGTTGGGCGCCGTTGCCGCACACCATGCGACCCACGCCCCCGACGCATTGGCCTCGGCCAACAACAACGTGGTGAGGGCAACCGGGGCCGCACCGGTGACGGCACACACCGACCCGCGCGGCAGACCACCAGCAAGACCAGCGACACGCAATGCTTCGGCGATGCGACCCGTAACGGGAATCGAACGATCGCGCTTCAGAACCGCGCGCGACAGCGTGGTGACGTTGGCAGCCGAAAGAACGTCGGCAGGAATCTGCTTCAGCGGTGCGGGTGACGGCATGCCGCCACTGTAGCGAACGTATGTTCGCTTGCGTTCAGGCTCAGCCGAGTTGCCTACGCCGTCAGCCGAGTTGCCTACGCCGTCAGCCGAGTTGCCTACGCCGTCAGCCGACGTTGCGGTTGTCGCCGAAATATTCGGCGCTGTTGTCGATCGGCGTGCGCGACGGCAGTTCGTTCATCAGCGCGACAAGGTTGCCCGCCGACGATGCCCAACCATCGGCACCGAGTGTCTCGGCGTGCTCGGCCGAGGTGACGGCGCGACCACCAACGTAGATCTGTACCGATGGGTGTACGACTTCGCGCACGGCATTGATTGCGTCGACAGCCTTCGTGAGGGCACCCTCGGATGTCACGCTCACGCAGATCGCGGTGAGGTCGACCGTGTGACGCGCCGCAACGGCGAACGAATCAGCCGGCAGATCGGCACCGAGGTCGTAGACCTCCCAGCCACTCTGACGGATGAGGTCGGCAACCATCGACACCGGCAGCGAATGTCGCTCGCCCTCCGGAGCACCGACGAGAACCGCCCCGCGCGTGCGTCCACGGCGCGCAAAACGCGGGCCGAGGCGACCCATGATGCGCGCAACGATCGCACTGGCACGGTGTTCGAGATAGATCTCCAGTTCACCGCGCGACCACTTGTCGCCGATGCTCACGAGCGCAGGACTCACGACGTCGGTGTAGATCTCGTCGAGTTCGGCTCCCGCGGCGAGCGCGGCTTCGACGACGCCCCACGCACCACGGGCATCACCGGCGAGGAGACGCAATTCGAGCCGCTCGGGCCATGGCGCGCTCTTTTTTTTCGACTCTTCCGGGTTCAGCGGTTCACGCGACGATGCACCATCACGAAACGCTTCGAGGTCTTCGCGCCGCACGCGCCACGTTCCACCCGACTTCGCCGCGTGCAACAAGCCCAACCGCACATAGCGGTATGCCGTCATGTAGTGAACGTCAAGGATGTCAGCCGCTTCCTGCAAACTGAGTTCTTCGCTCATGACATGCCTTCTTGACGCAAAACTTGGAGGGACTTGACGCAAAACTTGGAGGGAAAATTCTGTGAGGAAATCCTTTTCGGTACTACCCGCGAACCCCGACTGTAGAACCCCACGTCACGCAACGGGCGACGGAGCAAGCACGAAAATGCCGATTTATCGGGGTTTTCTGCTGTCCGGAGTTGCCGAAATTATTTGCCCAAACGGGCTCGGGCGGCCCGTGAACGCTCGACAAGGTGCGGTGGCACCCGCTTGGCGGCCTCGCTGAGCTCCGGTCCATCTCCACCATCCGGTGCGGCGGGGGCAGCGGTTTCCTCTTCGGCGACGAGGTCCTCAAATGCCGGCGGCACCATGCCCGGCTTCCAGTACTGGTACAGGTCCCGCACCACCTGCTCGAGACCCTGCGCTCCGGCACCCTTGGTGAGCTCGACCGTGATGACATTGCCGAATACGTGCACCGCCGACACCTGGCCGGTGGCGAACATCCGCTGGGCAACGACGGCCGCGGGACGCGAGCCCTTTGCCTGGTCCACCGAGGCGAATCGCTCGTGGCCCATGCCGGTGAAACTGCGGTTCGCCTCGAAGCGAACCATTCCCAACTTTCCTGCCGGACCTTCGAGCACCGCAACTGGCTGACCCATCCCCGAGAATGTACTCTCCCGACATGTCACTTGAGGAGTTCACAACAGCGGCGACCAAGTTTCTCGACGCCAACCTCGACCACAAAGAGGCCGAGAAAACCTTTGTCTGGGGTGAAGGCTCCGACAAGGTCAACGTCTTCGAAGAGCGCACCCGCCAACAGGAACTCGAGATGCTCGAGGAATCAAAGTCTTGGCGCCGCAGGAAGTTCGATGCCGGCTTTGGCTGGATCACGGGACCAACCGAATACGGCGGTGCGGGTCTCACTCCCGCCCACGAGCGCATCTTCAACCGCCTCGAGTCCGAGTACAAGGTTCCCAATCAGGGCTTCTTCCAGATCGGTCTCGGCATGGTCGCCCCGACGATCCTCGCCCACGCGTCGGCCGCGGCGAAAGATGCGTACCTGAAGAAGATGTGGCGCGCCGACATCGTCGGGTGTCAGTTGTTCTCCGAACCCGGCGCCGGAAGCGACCTCGCATCGCTGCAAACGAAGGCGCTCCGTGACGGCGAGGAATGGATCATCACCGGCCAGAAGGTGTGGACATCGGGTGCGCACTACAGCGACATCGGCGAAATCATCTGCCGCACCGATGCCGACCAGCCCAAGCACAAAGGGCTCACCGGGTTCATCGTCGACATGAAAGCACCGGGCGTCGAAATTCGCCCGCTGCGCCAGATGACCGGCGGTGCCAGTTTCAACGAGGTGTTCTTCACCGAAGTGCGGGTGCGTGACGATCATCGTCTCGGCGACGTGAACAACGGTTGGAACGTCGCGCTCACCACTCTCATGAACGAGCGCGCCGCAATCGGCGGTGGCGGTGGCGGCGCAGATCCCCTCACCCGCGTGTACGCGATGGTTCGCCACTACGGCCTCGACAAGGATCCGATCGTGCGCGACAAACTTGCCGATCTGTACACGCGCTACCGCGTCGCTTCGTACAACAACCAGCGGGCAATGGCAAAGATCCGCGCGGGGCAAACCCCCGGTCCGGAAATGTCGACGGCAAAGATGGCCCTCACCGACAACCAGTTGCGGCTCTGCGCGTTCCTCTCCGAGGTCCTCGGACCGAAGATCGTCGTCGATACCGGTGAGTGGGGAACCTACGCGTGGAACCAACTCATTCTCGGCACACCGGGTCTGCGCATCGCAGGTGGCTCCGACGAAGTCATGCGCAACATCGTCGGTGAACGCGTGCTCGGCCTACCCAAAGAGCCGGGAATCGACTCGAAGTCACCCTTCCGCGATCTCGCCAAGTAACTCCGAACGACGTCACGTCGTTAGATCACCTCACCCTGACTGGCGGAATGGCGCCACGTCACTACGCTAACTGCGTGAAAAACGTTCGGGTTCGTCGAGTCCTCGTTCTGGTGGCCGCAACGATTGTCGTTGCCTCCTGCTCGGCGGACTCCGAACCGCGTGCCGGCGTGAAGAACGCGTCCGCCGGTGCACCGATTCCGGGGCCGGCACCGGAGCCGCCGCCACTCGCCCTGGCGACCACGATGGTCGACAAAGAACTCTCCGTGACGCTTCCGACGAGATCCGACGGTGCCGCCTTCGGCACGCGCGTGGCGATTCAACGCGGAATGATCTTTGCCTCTGCGACCGGCCTCGCGAACGTGTCGCTTGGCGCGGTGTACTCGAGCACGTTTGCCGACGAGTGGTCGAGTGCCACGTCCGTTCTCTCGGGAAGCGACTGGCGCTTCGGCCGCGACATGGCCATCGACAATCTGAACGTCGTCGCCTCGTCAGCCGATACGCGCAGTGCCTTGTTCGGTTGGCGCAGCGGTGCCATCAGCATCGGTGCCGCGCCAATGAACACGGGGCTCATCTACTCGGCTCGCCCCACCGGGCAGTACATCCCGTCGGAAAGCGACTGGGGACGGGCCGTCGCAATGTCGACGTCGTACGTTGCGGCGTCGGCACCGGCGATCGGCCTCTACACGACGCCAAGCCCGATCGTTGCCATCATGTCGTTGACCGATGCAAGCGCGAACGCTACGACCGTTGGCCCCGAGGGTGTCGCCACCAACGGATCGTTCGGCGTCGCGATCGACCTCGACGACGACACGCTGGTCGTCGGTGCCGACGAAACCTTCGGTGGCAAAGGTTCGGTCTTCGTGTACGCACGATCGGGGGCCACGTGGTCACTCGCCCAGCGACTCGACGGTGCAGCGGATGAACGATTCGGATCAGACATCGAACTCGCCGGCGCACGAATGATCGTCGGTGCACCGGGCAGTGGTTTCGGGGCGGCCTACGTGTGCGAGCGCGCTGGGTCGACCTGGTCGTGCCCCGTTCGACTCGACAATCCCGATCTCGCGGCAACGGGCACGCCCGCATTCGGTGCGGCGGTCGGACTCAGCGACGATGGCTCGGAGTTGATCGTCGGTGCGCCGCGCGGCCTCGGAGAAACCTGTTGCCCTGGAGCGGCCTTCACCTATGAACTTCGGGATGCGACGTGGACACTGTCCCGCACGCTGCAACCCACGAATCCCTCGAACAACGACGCGTTCGGCCACAGCGTCGATATCGACGGCGGGGTCGCCGTCGTCGGGGCACCGCGCGCCGATCCCGACCTTGGCGGCGCTGCGTCGACCAATGCAGGCACGGTGTCGATCTTCGGTGCACCCCGGCCAGCCAACCGCGCGGTGGGCTTCTCCATCAACTTTGACTCACCCACAGTCGGCGCGCCGACCGTCTCACAGATCACATCGAGCGGTGGAGTCGCAACGGGGTACTTGGGCTCGATCGAAGCCTGGGATCGCTCGTACAACAGATGGCAGCTCGCGGTGAACCCATCGTCGGGATCATTCGGCGGAACGTGGCCGAACGCAAGTTCCTTCTACGGCAGCCTGACCGCCTACAACTCGAATGGTTACGTCGGGAAGTCGATTGCGGGTTCGATCGCGTCACCCGTCGCCACGACCCAACCCGCGACCACCACAATCGCCCCCGTCGGCGTCACCTCTCCTTCGTTGACTCCAACCACGTCGACTCCTGCGCCGCAGGCGACTTCGAACACGCAGAGCCTCGCGCCACCGACAGCGCTCGAGAACAACCCGCAATCGATCAGCCCGGGAATTTCGGCCACCACCTCTCCGTCAGCAACGGCAAAATCGACGCCCACTCCGACCAATGTTCGGCCGGGCACGTCGGCTCCGGCAAACACGACCGCAAACATCCCACCGGCTCGTCCAGGCAAAGTTGCAACATCCGAGAACGCAAGCCCCTACACGACGAATCTGAACGCCAGATGTGTCGTGCTGAAGCCGTGCAGCGTCACGGTTGCAGCACTCAGCGGGATCGAGAGCACGACCGTTCGCGGTGCACCGAATGGCATTCGCTTCGATGTCCGTACGGCCAAACTCGTCGGTGTCGCACGCAAGCAAGGCGTGTTCAAAGTCGTCATCACCGGTCGCCAGAACAACAAAACCGGCTCCGTGACGGTGAACCTGACGGTGCGTTGACTCAGCCACACCCCGGGGCTAGTTCGGTTCGAAAAGCGTTGCCGGTGTCGCCAGGCCGAGATTGTCCATGAAGGCCCACGACACCCGGTGAACCGGCGTTGCGCCGTGTGTACGCAGACCTTCGCGGTGCTTCGGACACGGATAGCCCTTGTTGCCGGCGAAGTTCCAGTGCGGATGTTCGACTGCGAGTTCACGCATCATGCGATCGCGCGACACCTTCGCGAGCACCGAAGCGGCGGCGACCGAGGCGGACACCGCGTCGGCCTTCACCCGCATGACGACCCGTGACACCAGCGGTGACACGAAGTCCCACTTGCCGTCGGCGACCACTGCGTCGACTTCGACGCCGAGGCCCATGACCGCCCGCTTCGTGGCGAGGCGCTGCGCATTGCTCATTCCAAGACGATCGCATTCGTTCGCACTCACCACACCGAGCGCCCAGTGTGTGCATTGCGCGGTGACGGTTTCGAAGATTGTCTCGCGCCTCTTTTCCGACAGTGCCTTCGAATCACGCGCCACGAGTTCGTCAACTGCGACGTCGGTGCGCACCACCGCGGCACACACCACGAGCGGTCCGGCCCAAGACCCTTTGCCGACTTCGTCTACACCCGCGACGACACGTGCGCCATCGGCGCGGAGTTGCTGTTCGATTTCGAGCGTTGGTGCGGGCTTCACGCCTCGAGCACGATTCCGGGCGCGCCGGCCTCGATGAAGCCCGCACGCCACCATCCCTGCGATGTGAGCTGCGCCTCACGCGCGGCGGGCACCGCCGCAAGCAGCCCGCCCGAGGTCTGCGGGTCGAAACAGAGCGCAGCGAGGGCATCGGGGGCATTGATGACCGCACGCCCCTCGACGTAGACGCGGTTGCGGGGGTCGCCCCCGGTGCGCAGACCCTCGGCGGCGGCTTTTGCCGCACCCGGGTAGGCGACGATGCGTGACGTTTCGATGTGCAGGCGCACACCTCCGCGTTCGGCGACTTCCCACCCATGGCCGGCAAGGCCGTAGCCGGTGACATCGGTGACCGCGTGGACGTCGTCACCGAGTTCACGCAACTGATCCGCCGCGCGCCGATTCAGCACACGCATACCGTTGATCGCCGCCCGCTTGTCGGTCGAACAACCGCCGGCGAGCGCCAGCGCCGTGCCGATCGGCTTCGACATCATCACGACGTCGCCCGGACGCGCGCCACCCTTGCGCCAGACCTTGTCGGGATGGACCACACCCTGCACCGCGAGACCGAAGATCGGTTCGGGATTGCGAATTGTGTGGCCACCGGCGATCGAGCCGCCCGCTTCGGAGACGACCTTGCTGGCCGCGGCGAAGATGGCGGTGATCGCCTCGCGCGGAAAGTGCTCGGGGAACGCCGCCACGTTGATGGCCATCACGACGTTGGCGCCCATCGCGAACACGTCACTGCAGGCATTCGCCGCAGCGATCGCGCCGAAGTCATCCGGGTCGTCGACGAGGGGCGGAAAGAAGTCGGTGGTGCTGACGAGCGCGACGTCGTCGGTGACCTTGTAGACGGCCGCATCGTCGAAAGGTGCAAGACCGACGAGCAGCGACTTGTCGAACGAGCCGGGCAGTTCAGACACCAGTTCCGACAGCAGCGATGCCCCCCACTTCGCGGCGCATCCACCGCACGACGTCCATTCGGTGAGTCGCAGCGGCGCATTCATGGGCGGAATCCTACGAAACGAGCCACAGGGCCTCACCACCGGCGGTGCCGGCGTTCGACCACATCGCATCGACTCCACTGACCAGACGCGCATCGGGCGACGTCGACTCCCACAGCACCGCCGCGTTCTCTCCGTGCCAACGCACAGCGAACCCGACGCGCACACCGTTGGGTCCACACAGACCGTGCGCCTCGAAGTTGATGCCCTTCCATTCGTCGGGAACGCCACGTGGCAAGAGCACGCCGGTGTTGTCGGGTTGCACCGCGAGAAGCGACTGCTCGACGTTTGCGATCACGATCGCAGGCGTGCGCGCCGACCAACCGGACGAGCCCGCACCCTTGACCTTCGACCAGGCTTTTGCGACGTCACGAACGGCACGCGGTTCACCGGCCTTGGCAAGAACGAACTGCAGGCCCGCAACGGCCTGGGCGAGCATGAAACGCGGATGGTCGTGCGCATTCGCAAGGCATCGCTCGGCGAGCGGAACGAGTTCGTCAATCCAGATGAATGGGTTTTCGCCGAGCCGAACGAGCTCGATGCCGCCAATCAGTGCACCGAGCGGGTCGCCTTTCGGGTTCGGGATCCCGCACACCAGGACTTCACTGCGCGCGGCATTCACTTCGTCGAATGAGGTCGCGATCGGCGCATCGGCGCAGACAAGGCGCGATGCCACCTCGACGGCCTGCAACCAACCACGCGACACCTGCACGGCCGACGGCAATGCCGTCAGGTCGAGCGGGCCCGTGTCGTCGCCGAAGGGAAGCGCAACACGCACCGTCGAACGGTGAGCCAACGGCAAGGCGATACTGCCCACGGGAAGTTCGATGCCGGGAATGGGCTGGTTCGGCACCGGCCGCGACGTGATCACGTCACCCCGCGTCAGCGCGACGGCAACCGATGCGGGCGAGTCGTTCTCGAACTCGACCACGACGAGCCCGCCGTGGTCGGCGACGGCCCATACCCGCTGAACCACGTCGCCGCCCTGCACACGCATGCGCGTCTCGACCACGGGTGTGCCCGCAAGAACCGACTGCCGCAGGCCCTCGGCGGGGTCACTCGCCGAATGCCAGCGCTTCTCGTCGGCGACGTGCCACTCGAGCACCGGTGTTCCATTCGTCATTTCAATGCGACCGATGTCGTCGACCGAGGCATGGTGTTTGCCACCACGAATGCCGACGTGAATCATTCGAGCTCCGACCCTACTTTGGTGTCGCTCATTCGAGCTCCGACCCTACTTTGGTGTCGCTCATTCGAGCTCCGACCTTCCGCCACGGGCCATGAGGTTGGCGAGTGCGTCGCGGGCCGCCACGCCGTTGTGACACACCTCCGCGACTTGTTCGCATATCGGCATGTCAATGCCGTGGCGGTTGGCGAGGGCGCGCACGGTGTGCGCGCTCTTGACCCCCTCGGCAACCATCTTCATCGCGGCAAGCACATCGTCGATCTTCTCACCACGACCGAGGGCCTGACCCACCTGGGTGTTGCGGCTCTGCTGCGACGAGCACGTGGCGATGAGGTCACCCATCCCGGCAAGGCCCGCGAACGTGAGCGGCTGGCCGCCGAGCACCGCGCCGAGGCGGGCCATTTCGGCGAGACCCCGCGTGATGATCGTGGCTCGCGTGTTGTCACCGAAACCCATGCCCGCCGCCATTCCCGCCGCGATGGCGATCACGTTCTTCACGACGCCACCGACTTCACAACCAACGACGTCGGGGTTCGTGTAGATGAGAAGACGCGGGTTGGAAAAGATGCGCTGCAGTTCGCGCGCAATCACGTCGTCGTCGATCGCGACGACCGATGCCGCCGGTTGGCCATCCATGATTTCCCTGGCAAGGTTCGGCCCCGTGAGCACCGCTGCGGGGTGTCCCGGCAGTTCGTCGGCGACGACCTCGGTCATCCGCTTGCCGGAGTCACGCTCGAGACCCTTCGTCAGGCTGACGATCGGCACCCACGGCCGCGCATGAGGTGCCACGTCGTGCATGACCGCACGAAAGCCGTGCGACGGCACGGCCATCACCACGACATCGGCGTCACGCACCACCTCCGCCAGATCACTCGATGCACGCAGTTCACCGGGCAACTGGCGGTCTCCCAGATACGTCGGGTTGCGGTGCGTGGAGTTGATGGCTGCCGCCGTTTCCGCGCTGCGCGCCCACAGCATGGTGGTGGTGTTCAGGGCCGCCATCGACGCGACCGTGGTGCCCCACGATCCAGCGCCCACGACTCCCACGCGAATCGGCATTGGCTCAGCGTATTACCCGCCGCCCTCGTAGGCTTCGGCCGTGGCTTCATCGGCGGTGCTCGTCATGCCGCTCAAGTCTTTCGGCAGCGGCAAAGGCCGCCTGTCCCCTGTACTCGACGCGGCCGCCCGTGAACGCCTGTCGCGCGAGTGTGCGGAACGGGTTGTCGCCGCGGCCGCGGGTCTCGCCGTCGTTGTCGTCACCGACGGGGCACACGACACCGCAATCGACGTCCGCGAGTGGGCACGTTCACGGTCGGTTGCATGCATCTCCCAGTCGACCGCGGGCCTCAATGGTGCCATCGTCGATGGTGTCGCCTGGGCACGGGAACAGGGATTTACAAACGTCGTCGTCGCGCACAGCGACGTACCCCTTGCCTGCGACGTGCACCCCTTCATCGACGAGGGCAACGTCGTCATCGTGCCCGATGCCGCGCACGACGGAACGAACCTGTTGTCGCTGCCGACGAACGCGGCATTCACGTTCCACTACGGCCCCGGCAGTTTCCGCCTGCATGTCGACGAGGCGATGCGTCGTGGCTTCGCGCCGCGCATCGCATTGTCCGACGAATGGTCGCTCGACCTCGACAACCCCGAAGACCTGCACGACGAACGATTACGGGAGGTGTTCCCATGGCTGCCAACGAGCCCGGCCAGCCCGCGCTGAGCGTCGTCGACCCGTCGACGTTCAGCGCCAACCACGGTTTTCCGGCCCGTGCTCTCGCGGTCGGCGCACACCCCGACGACATCGAATTCGGCTGTGGCGGCACACTCGCGAAGTGGGCGGCCGCAGGTTGCGTCGTGCACTACGCGGTGCTCACCGACGGCTCGAAGGGCACGTGGGACGTGAACGCCGATACGGCGACCCTCGTGACTGCTCGACAGGCCGAACAGCGCGAAGCTGCGCGACGCATCGGTGCGAGTGGAAGCGTGACCTTTCTCGGTGCGATCGATGGCGAACTGGAGAACACTCATGCCCTGCGCGATGCGCTCAGCCGCCTCATCCGCATCGTGCAGCCCGAGGTGGTTCTCGGCCACGACCCGTGGAAGCGTTACCGCCTGCACCCCGACCACCGGGCCGCCGGGTTCCTGCTGACCGATTCGATCGTGGCGGCACGCGACCCGCATTTCTTTCGCCACCACTTCGACGTCACCGATTTGCAGACCGGCCAGCCCCTCGCCCATCACCGCCCGTCGGCGCTGATGCTGTGGGAAGCAGACACGCCAAACCACGTCGAGGACGTGTCGACGACGCTCGAGACGAAACTCCACGCCCTCGAGGCGCACACAAGTCAATTCGAGTCGACGATGAAGGCGACCGACGAGACCGCTCTCGCCGCATTCCGCGAACGCATGCGCACGCGTCTCGGGTTGCTCGGTTCACCCCACGGCTTTGCCGCCGCCGAGGTGTTTCACCTCATGCGTGATCTCTAGCGCGGTTGGCGGCCGGGACCCGCGGGACCCGCGAACGCCTGGGCGATCGTGGTCCACTCGCGGGCCAATGCACCGGATGCAACAAGCGCGGTGTCGTCGACGTGTCGGCGCTGCGTGACGAGAAGCGCAAAGTCGAGCGCGGTACCCGTGATTGACTCCGGTGCGGCATCGTTACCCCACGTCCACGTCGACCCGTCAGGAGCAACAAGACGCACCGCAATGTCGGCATCGGGCACGGGTAGGTTGCGCGCACGGTAACTGTTCGGTCGCGCCAGAAAGCCGATGTGGCACACGTGCTTGAGGCGCGCCGACGCGACGACCGCTTTGCCGAGTGCGTCGGCCACATCGACGCCGTGGGCCCACGTCTCCATCAAGCGTGCCGTGAGGAACGATGCAAGGCTCATCGACGGGCCGTACCACGGCACGCGAACCGTTGCGTCGGCGGCACGCCCAGCGGCAATCAGTGCTGCGCCGTCGGCCCGCCAGTCGGCAAGAAGTTGCGCCCCGCGAACCTCACGACCGTGCACGACCGACGGGTCGCCGCCCGTGGCGAAGTTCGCCATCATCTCGGCGGTGTCGCGGGCAAAACTTTCGTGGTCACGAATCGCCAGTGCCGCTCGAATGTCGAAAAACCGCAGATGGGAGATGGAATCGGCAACGTCCCAACCATCGGCCGGGGTGGTGGTGCGCCAGCCGTCCTCGTCGATGTTAGAGACGAGTGAGGCAAGATCGTGATGCTCGGCCGCCAGGTCCACGAGAACACGCCCGACGGCTTCGCTTCCGGGTGAATTCGCCATTGCGCGACCCTAAATGATCGTGCCCATAAATGACGACTGGGGGGCTTTCGCCCCCCAGTCTCAACACTCCGAACCGAAGCTTTATCGCTTGGGCTTGATTACTTCTT
>SXGQ01155287.1_pt1 | contig 22133 bp, 16 predicted proteins | sample 3178371 | NCBI WGS metagenome assembly SXGQ01 (sample SAMN11356859, study PRJNA531348) | freshwater metagenome | isolation source: freshwater sample F1-20 | place: China: Fuxian Lake, Yuxi | collected 2017-12-25 | reverse complement strand
TCGCGACGAAGAACTTGAACGGACAGGCGGCGAACTCCTCCAGCCGGCTCACGGAGCTTTTCAGCTCACGCCCGTGAATGGCCTCAATCCACTGCGGCGAAACGCACGTCTGCTGCATCGCCTCCGCTAACTGTTGCTGCCGCAACACTACGGGCGCGAACTCGGAACGTAATGCGAGCTCCTTCAGTGTCGGATCCTGCACGTCGGGTAGCGCATCGGCGTTCCGCAACACCTCGGGCAGCAATTCGCAGGGATGCTCGGCCTCGCGCCAGGTTATTTCGCCGGGGAACTTCTCCAGCGCCAAGCCGGGAAACAGCCGCTGCAGGTGAGCGATAAAAGGCGAGGGGTTGAGTTTCCGTCCTTCGGCATCCGCCTCGGCGCAACTGAGCACGAGGCGTTCGCGGGCGCGCGTGCAAGCGATGTAGCCGTAATAACGCTCGTGACCGAGGCGGTGCCGCGCGCTCGGCCCGAGGAACACCCCCTCGTCGTCGAGCGACTGCCGCTCGACCTCGGTGAGCAGCGGTGGCGGGGACGCCGGCGCGGGGAAGACCGCCTCGTTCATCCCCAGCACCAGCGCGAGCTTCAGGTCTGGATTGCGCGAGCGATCCACCGTCCCGATGAGCACGTGGTCGAGCGCGGGGGGTACGACGCCGACGCTGAGGCCCGCAAGCCCGGCCTCGAGAATAGGCAGCCACTCGCGCAGCGGCAGCGCCTCGGCGGGAAAGGCCCGTTCCACGTTCTCCAGCCAGTCCTGCATCTGCTGCCAAACCGTCGCGTGAACCTGGCCGAGCGCGTCTTTCTCGCCATCGCCACCGCGGCTCCATCGCTCCAATCGGGCTGGCACACCGAGTTCTTTCCACAATTCACGAATCGCCGCGGCCAGCTCGCAGCCGGTCGGTTTTCCGCTGACGGCGTCCGCAAAGCGCGCAAATGGGGCGACGAGTTTTTTGCGCAACGGCTCGAAGCGGCGGTTATTCTCGTCGGCACGCTGGTGCGCCCGCTCATCTTCGGCGGTGGCCTTCAGCACAAGTGCCGCGCGCCACGCGCCGCCTTCGAGACCGTACTCGAGGGCGATGTTTTCCAGACGGTCTATCTGCTCCTCGAACGCGGGCACGAGGCCGGTCTTGAGCGCACCGAACCAGTCGTCGTGGCGCCAGTTGTAGGCCGCCACACGCACGGCGAAGCGCGTCAACTCCGCCAGCGGGTGGTGCGCCACCGGCTCGCGACGGTCGAGGAAGAACGGGATGCCGTGGCGCGTGAAGACACGCCGGAGCGCGTCGTGGTAACCATCGTGCGACCGAAGTAGCACCGCGCAGTCGCGGAACCGGCGTGTTGGTTCGCTGCGGACAAACCGCAGCACCTCTCGCGCGGCGAGCGTTGCCTCGGCTTCCGGACTCGGACAACTAACGGTACGAATGTCCGCCGGCGGTTGGGTGGACGCGGAAGGCGCGCCGCTGGTCCACGCCCGTTCGAGATGGGCCAAATCTTCGCTGCCGACGAAACGACCAGCCTTTGGATTGCGGCCCGGCACTTGAACCTTCACTACCACGTTCGGCAGTGGCTCCAGCGCGAGCCGGCAGCGGCGAAAGGTTTGAGCCACGACGGACCAGGTCGAAAGCCACGACGGATCGTCCTGTGGCGCTTCTTCGAGGCAAAGGGCGAGTGTGGCCCGTTCACAGTGCGGCAGCAGCACGGTGAGCAGCTCGAGTTCCTGCGGCGCCATCTCGGCAAAGCCGTCGAGCCAAAGGCCGCCCAGACGCGGGGCCGGGGCGCCGGCCGGAGGTTGGCAAAGCGAAGCCGCCGCGATGTCGAGGAGCTGATCGGCGTCGCGCAGGCCGTTGACCTGAAGCCATTCCTCGTAGTCGCCCATCAACAGGGCGAGGTCGTGCAGCTTATCCAGAAGCTGTGGGGAACTGCCGGGACTCGCGGCCAGATCGCGGAGGCGCGAGGGGTTGAGCCTCGCGCGGCGCAGTTCGCGCAGGATCTGGCCGAGCTGCTGGGCGAAGCCGGGCAGGCGCGCAGGGGCGCAAAAGATTTTCAGATCTTTGGCCCGGCGCAGCAACAGCGCGCGAAGAACCATCACGCGGCCTTCTTCCTCCAGCAGCGCCGGCTCGGGCTGGTCGATCGAGCGGAGAACGAACTGCGCCAGCCGCTCGAAGGAGAGGATGTGCAGGCGCGTGTAGCCGAGCAGGTCGCCATCTTCCAACAACTGCCGTTCGAGTTGGTAGGTGGCCTGTTTCGGCGCGAGCAGCATCAACGGCGGCCCGTCGGGGAATCGCTTGAGTTCAGTGCGGATTTCCGCGAGGCAGGTGAAGGTCTTGCCGCTGCCCGCCGGGCCGAGGAGGAACTGGATGGGCGGCGCGGGGCTCATCGCCTAATCGGCATCTTTGTCCGCACCCGCAGGACCCTCGCCCACACAAATCCCGCGCTTGCTGGCGGCGATGAACTCGAGCATCTGGCGCGCAAGCTCATCCGTGAACTCGTGTTCAACAGCCTGAAGTGCCTGGCGAAGATTCAGGCCGCGCCGGAAGAGCGCGTGGTAGAGCTTCTTCAACTGCAGCCGCGGCGCGGCGGCGACACCCGCGCGGCGCAGGCCGACGACGTTCAGCCCGCACAGCCGGTTCATCCCGTTGCGCGCGATGCAGAACGGCGGCAGATCCTTGGTGATGGCCGCGCCGCCCTGCATCAGCGCCAGTGTGCCGACGCGGCAGAACTGGTGCACGAGGCAATTGCCGGAGATGAAGACGCGGTCGGCCACCTCGACGTGCCCGGCGAGCAACGCGCCATTGGCGAGGACGACATGGCTGCCGAGAACCGTGTTGTGGCCCACGTGGCTATGGGCCATCAGTAGATTGTACGAGCCGATCACCGTGTCCTCCTCCAGCTTGTTGGAACGATGGACGGTGACGTGTTCACGGAAGACGTTGCCCTCTCCGATGCGCAGGCGCGTAGGGGCGCCGGCGTATTTCACATCCTGCGGCGCATCCCCGATCACACAACCGGCGTGAAAATGGTTGTTCGCACCCGTCGTCGTTTGGCCGGTGATATAAACGTGCGGGCCAACCACGCAGCCGGAGCCGAGCACGACTCCGCCATCAATCACCGCGTACGGACCCACGGTGACCGTGGAATCGAGCCGAGCTTTCGGGTGGATGACGGCGGTCGGATGAATCATTTTCTCCGCCACGAAGTAACACGGGCGCGCACGAATGGGAATGAGGATTTGTGACCGCGCCGGCCTTCAGCCGTAGAAATGCCCCAGCTCGCGCAACGAGACGTAATCCCGCGCGCGATCGGGCGTACGCCGGCCGAGAATGACGTGGTCGAGCACCTCGATCTTGAGGAGCTGGCCGGCGCGGATGAGGTCGCGCGTCGCCTTGATGTCCGCCTCGCTCGGCGCGGGGTCGCCGCTGGGATGATTGTGAACGAGCACAACGGCGGCGGCGTTGGCAGCGATGGCCGCCCGGAAGACTTCGCGCGGATGCACGAGCAGCGTGTCGAGCGTGCCCTGCGAGACGCGTTCCACGCGGATGAGCCGGTGACGGACGTTGAGCAACAGCGTCTGAAACGTCTCGACCTCGTAGGCCCGGTTCTCCTCGCGGAGCAGATCGGCCACACTGCCGGGATTGTCGAGGGCGGGCGATTCCTGGTGCAACTCGGCGGCCATCCGGCGGGCGAGCGTGAAGGCGGCCTTCAAAGTCACCGCCTTGTCGCGGCCCACGCCGCGCACACGGCATAGTTCCTCGAGCGAAGCACGCGCCAGATTATCGAGCGTTCCAAAACGCGAAATCATCTCCCGCCCGACATCCACCGCCGAGGCGCCACGCAGGCCGGTGCGAAGCAGAATGGCGATCAATTCACCGGCGTTCAACGCGTCCGCGCCGTGCGCAGCGAGACGTTCGCGCGGACGCTCGCTATCGGGCAAATCTTTGATACGGATACCGGGGCTCATCGGAAACCCAGCAATGAAGCACGGGTTCAGCGATTGTGCAAACGACGGGGGCACCGGAGCCGGGCCGGTTATCCCGCCGCATCCCCCACGATGAACGGCGCGAATTCCGCGTGGAGGTGCGGCGGGATCCGAGCCTTGAAGCGCGCGGTCTCACCCTCGTAGTCGCGTTCGATCACCTGCCCGACGGCGTGCAGCCGCGCGATGGCGGCCGAGGCACCGTGCGGGATGGCGAGGTCGAGAAACTCGCGGATGGGCCGCAACGCGGAGCCGAGTTCGGCCATCAACGCAGGGAAGCCCCATCCGGTGCGCGCGGAGACGGCCACGGCGCGCGGGTATTGGGCCAGCCATTGCCGGACAAAATCCTCGCTCTCGAACCGGTCGATTTTGTTGAAGACCATCAGCGTTGGCTTGTCGGCCGCGCCGATCTCCGCCAGCACCGCGTTCACGGCCCGGATCTGCTCGTCGGCTTGCGGATGGCTGACATCCACCACGTGCAGGAGCAAATCAGCCTCGACCACTTCCTCGAGCGTGGCTTTGAAGGCCTCGACGAGGCCGTGCGGCAGCTTGCGGATGAAACCAACGGTGTCGCTGAGCAGCACGTTCTGATTCGTGGGCAAGCGCAGGCGGCGCGTCGTGGGATCGAGCGTCGCAAACAGTTTGTCCTCGGCCAACACCGCCGCACCCGTGAGCGTGTTCAGCAGAGTCGATTTACCGGCGTTGGTGTAACCGACAATGGAAGCGAGCGGCCATTGATGGCGCTGGCGACCTTGCCGTTGCGTCTCACGCTGACGCCGCACGGTGTCGAGCTCCTCGCGAATTTTTTCGATGCGCGTCTGCACCTTGCGCCGGTCGGCCTCGAGCTGCGTCTCGCCCTCGCCGCCGATGGAGCCGGTGGCGCCGCGCTGACGCGAGAGATGCGTCCAGAAACGCGTGAGTCGAGGCAGCAGATACTCGAGCTGCGCCAGTTCGATCTGCAGCTTGCCTTCGCGCGTCCGTGCGCGCTGGGCGAATATCTCGAGGATCAGCGCGGTGCGATCCATCACGCGACAGCCGAAAATCTTGTCGAGGTTGCGCGCCTGCGCGGGGGTCAGCTCGTCATCGAAAATGACGGTGTCCACTTCGTTGGCACGGCAGAGTTGGGCGAATTCACCGGCCTTGCCCGCACCGATGAAAGTGGCGGGCGTGGGGGACTCGAGCCGCTGCGTGCCGTCGCCGACCACCACGGCGCCCGCGGTGGTGGCCAACTCCGCCAACTCATCGAGCGACTCGCGGCTCGCGAAGCCGTCGCCGCTTTTCAGCTCCAACCCGATGAGGAATGCCCGCTCGGTCTTCTTATCGTTGGCGTAGTATGCTCTCAAGCTTCCATCAAAACGCTATCACGACCGGACTCCGCCGGACGATTCTTTTGCAGCGGCCAGCACGCGGGCGGCTGTTTGCTTCGCCGTCTCGTCGGCGCGGACCTCCATCCACTGCGTGTTCATCTGCTGGCGAAACCAGGTGCGTTGGCGACGCGCCAACTGCCAGGTTTTCGTCTTCACCAACGCGATGGTTTCGATCAGCGATCGCTCGCCGCGCAAATGCTCGACAACCTGCCGGTAACCAATGGCCTGCATCGCGGTGCGATTCCGGTCGAGGCCGCGTTCGAGAAGCCGGCGAGTTTCGTCCACCAAGCCACGACGGAACATCTCGTCCACGCGCGCCTCGATACGTGCGCGGAGGTCGACAGCATCACGCTGCAAACAAAGGAGGCGGGGCGCGTTGCTTGCGTTCCACACGGCACGTTGTTCGGTGAATGGTTTGCCGGTGAGTCGAATGACTTCGAGCGCGCGGACGACCCGGCGCGGATTCTGCCGGTCCATCCTCGCGAACGTCGCCGGATCGGCCTGTTCCAACTCGCGCAGCAGTGCCTCGAGCGGCGTGGCCTCGAGCGTGGCGCGGAGCTGCGTATCCGACGGCGGGGCTTCGCCGAGGCCCTCGAAATAGGCGCGGAAGTAGAGACCGGTGCCGCCACAGAAAATCGGCACGTGGCCGCGCGCGCGGATGGCTTCCTCGGCAACGCGCGCGAACCGGGCGAAGTCGCCGGCGCTGAAGGGCTCGGTCAAATTGACGACATCCACGAGGTGATGCGGAACCTGCGCTCGTTCCTCGGCGCTCGGTTTGGCGGTGCCGAGATCGAGGCCGCGATAAACCTGCATCGAGTCTACGCTGATGATTTCGCCGCCGATTTGCGCGGCCAGATGGAGGGCGACGGCGGATTTGCCGGAGGCGGTCGGACCGGCAAGGAAGATGGAACCGCGCGTTGTGTCCTTCGCCGACATGGGGCGAGTCACTTCGAGCCTTCGCCGGGAGCCGGGGCTTGAGCCGGCTTTTCCGGGACGTCGTTTTGCCGCCACGACATGAGGAAGAGCAGGCCGACCCCAACGCAGATGGCGCTGTCGGCGATGTTGAAAGCGGGGAATCCGAGCTCCACGCCGCTCTCGCGGCGGCGGACATAGAAGCGGATGAAATCGATGACGTGATCCACGCGCAGGCGATCGATGAGATTTCCGATGATGCCGCCGAAAAGAAGTCCGACGGAAATCTGCCCGAGGGCGGTATCTGTGCCGAAGTGTCTGCGGTAGAAGAAAAGCGCGAGGAGCGCGACACCGGAGACGAGAGCGAGGGCGAGGTTGTTGCCGTGGAAAAGACTCCAGGCGGCACCGGTGTTTCCCCAGTGGACGAGCTTGAAAAAGCCCTCGAGCAGGACGCGTTCTTCCCCGAATTGCAGATTCCGTGTGACCAGCAGTTTCGTCGCTTGATCGGAAACGAGGATCGCGAGCGCGACCAGAAGGAGCCTGCGTTCGACGTGCCAGTTCATCCGGACGGCCGAGGCTAATTGATCCGCATGGGCATCAGCACGTAGAGGAACGGGCCGTTGGTTTTGAGGACGCCGGGGCTCAACTCGTCGCGCAGCTCGATGTACACTTCGTCGCAGGCCAGCACTTTGAGCGGCTCCATCATGTAGGAGGGATTGAAGGCAATGGTCATCTCAGGCCCTTTGTAGTTGATGGCGATGCTCTCGCGGCCTTCGCCGATTTCGGGCGTGTTGGCAGCGATGGTGAGATTGTTTTTGGAGAAGGTGAGCTTCACCGAATTGGCCTTGTCACTCGTCATCAGTTCCGCGCGACGGAGCGCCTGAAGAAGTTCTTCACGGCCAAGGGCGATCCGTTCCTTGGTTTCCGTGGGAATCACCTGGCGGTAGTTCGGATAATTGCCCTCGACGAGTTTGGAGCAGAGGAGCAACGGATGGCCCTTCTCGGCGGTGAGGGTGAAGGCGACTTGGTTTTCGTTCAGCCGAATCTCCACATCCCCTTTCGTTTGGAGGAGCCGGTTCAACTCTCCCACGGCTTTGGCGGGGACGATGAACTCCGCGCCCTCTTCTTTGCTCTGCGAAATGTCCTCCTCGACGAGCGCGAGACGGCGGCCGTCGGTGGCCACCATGGTGAGCTTCTCTTTCTTGAGGCTGGTGAAAATGCCGTTGAGTACGTAGCGCGACTCGTCGGTGGAGATGGCGTAGGAGGTCTTGCGGAGCATTTCCTTGAGCTTCTCTTGCGGGAGCGAGAACTTGCGGTTGTCCTTGAAGCGCGGTAACGGCGGGAACTCATCGGCCGCCAGCCCGTGGATCTTGTAGTACGAAGCCCCGGCCTGGACGGCGCAGATGTTCTTTTCATCCACCGACAATTCGATTTCGGACACGGGCAACTCGCGAACGAGGCTGAAAAGCCGCTTCACCGGCAGCGTGGTGGCGCCCGCCTTTTCGACTTTGGCGTCCACGGAGCAAACGACGCTCACATCGAGGTCTGTCGCGGTCAGCTCGAGCCGGTTTTCCTCGGCGCGAATGAGCACATTGGAGAGGACCGGCAGCGTGCTGCGATTACCCACGATGTTCTGAACGGCTTGAAGGCCGTTGATGAACTGTTCTTTGGCGATGGATATCTTCATGGGCTTTAAAGAAAGAAAGAATGTTCAGTATCTATCACTATTAATAAGGGGTGTGGATAAGGCAAACAACCCTGAGTGTCAAGGGAACTGCAGGCCAAAACAGGCCAAAACAGAGGTGCAAAGAGTGACCAAAAACTTTGTGAACAGAAACCCAACTCTGCCAAGAACCCCGAGTTATTCGGGACGCTGACAAACAGCTCACAGGTAAATCGTTCACAATTCACCTCCACGGGCGCGGTTAATCACAGCTGGCAATGCCGCACAGAGCTGTTCCACGTCGTCTATCGTGGACTCGCGGCCGACCGAGAAGCGGACGAGCGCGTTCGATTCGGCCGCATCGCACCCCATCGCTACCAGCACATGCGACGGTTCGAGCGAACCGGCCGAGCAAGCCGAGCCGCTCGAGGCGCAAAGGCCTTCCAAGTCCAATCCAGCAAGCAGAACGATGCCGTCGCAACCGTTGACGCTAAAGGAAACCGTGTTCGCCAGACAACCCTCGCGAGGCGAACGGAGGGTCACGCCCGGAATGGATTCTGCCGCCGCCCGCAGACGGTTCGCTAGCGGCGCGAGTTTCAGCCGTTCAAAGACGGGCGTTCGTATGAAACGCTCGATGGCCTCCATCATCCCGGCGATGGCGGGTAGATTTTCCGTGCCCGCTCGCCGTTCATGCTCGTGCCCGCCGCCGAACAGTATCGGATCTGGCAACAATGGCGAACGGATGAAGAGCACTCCCGCCCCCTTCGGCCCGTGGAATTTATGGGCGCAGACCGAGACGAGGTCGGCGTTGAACTGGTGGATGCCCGAGAACGGTTCCTTGCCAAGCCACTGCGCGGCGTCGGTGTGGAACAGAACCCCCCGTTCACGGCAGATCGCACCCAGTTCGGCGACCGGCTGGAGCGTCCCAATCTCGTTGTTGGCCGCCATCACCGAGACCAAAATCGTATCTGGCCGCAGCGCCTTCCGCAGGCCCTCTGGCGCCACGCGCCCTTCGCGGTCCACCGGCAGCAAAGTCACCTCGAATCCCTCCTTTTCACGGAGATATTCACAGGGGTGCAATATGGCGTGATGCTCGACCGCCGAGGTGATGATGTGTCGTCCTTTATCGCGAAAGCGCCGGGCCACGCCGAGCACGGCGAGGTTGTTGCTTTCGGTGCCGCCGGAGGTGAAAATCACCTCGCTCGGTTTGCAGGCGAAAACTCGCGCCACGCGGTCGCGGGCATCATCCAGAAACGCCCTTGCGCGGCGTCCGACGTGGTGGATGCTCGAGGGGTTTCCGAACTCGCCCTCGAGAAAGGGCAGCATCGCGGCGCGCACGGCCGGATCGAGCGGCGTGGTGGCGTTGTAATCGAAATAAACCGTGCGCACACCCACCTCCTAACTCATACTCGCCGTCGATGCCAGAATGGGTTGTTGCCATCTTGTTGGGTGTGGTCGAGGGGGTCACCGAGTTCCTGCCCGTCAGCTCCACCGGCCACCTGCTGATCGCCCAGCGCTGGCTTCCGCGCCAGAGCGATCTCTTCAACATCGTCATCCAAAGCGGCACCGTGCTCGCGGTGCTCGCCGTGTTCGCCGGACGGCTTCGCCAACTGATCAAAACGCAGCGCGAACCGGCCACGCGTTCCTATCTTGGAAAGATCGTTTTAGCCTTTATTATCACTGGTTTTGGAGGATTGGCGCTCGATAAATCAGGTCTGAAACTGCCAGAGAATGTCGCGCCTGTCGCGTGGGCCACATTGATCGGCGGCGTGTTCTTTCTGTGGGTCGAACGCCGGAAAAGTGGAGAGCGCGCCGGTGTTCGGGCCGGCGTTGCCGTGACACAGGAAGTGACGTGGACCATCGCGTTCGCTGCCGCCGCTGCGCAGCTGCTCGCCGCCGCTTTTCCCGGCGCGTCGCGGTCGGGCGCGACCATCTTGGTCGCCCTCCTGCTCGGCCTCAGTCGGCCATTGGCCGTGGAGTTCTCCTTCCTGCTCGGTGTCCCCACGTTGTTGGCCGCCGGGATGTGGAAGACTTACAAGGCGCTCAAGCAAACCGCGCCGCCGACCGCCGACGAATGGCTGCTCCTCCTGCTCGGCACGGCGACGGCCGCGCTCACAGCCTTCGTGGCGGTGAAGTGGCTGCTCCGGTTTGTCCAGACGCATACTTTCGTCGCCTTCGGCTGGTACCGGATTGCACTCGGGCTTCTCCTCCTGCTTTGGGTCGCGTGAAAAGAGGAGCAATCCACGCTCACGCCGTTTCCGCTCCGAGCCGCAAGCAGGAAAAGAGCGGGTTGCTCACAAGTTATTCACAACCCGTGAAGTCGCTTTTTAAAGATTGTTTCACCCTTGCTGGATAGAAGATACTTTGGGTGCCATGTCTCGATGCTTGATTCTTTGGCTGGCGGGGCTCGCGCTGTGCGCGGGGCTTTCGGCCCAGACGATTTTGGTGCAGCCGTATGTGCAGCCGGGCCGACAGCCAGCCTCCACTGCGGGCGACGCCAAGGTGCTTATCTGGCTCACCGACACGCAGCCGGGCCAGTTCGAGGTCGACTTCGGCGCGACGACGAACTTCGGCCGGATCGCCCGCCCGGTGGCCACGCCGCTCGATTTTGGCAAGGAAGGTCGTTACCTGAAGTACGCCGCTTACCTCGGCCGGTTGCCGCTCGATGGCCAGCTCCATTACCGCGTGCGTCAAGGCGAGCAGGTCATCCGCAGTGGCGAGGTTCCCACGCGCAAGTCGGCGACGAACACGGTGCAGTTCGTGGTGGTGGGCGACACGGGCGACGGCAAGGCGGACGAGAGGAAGATCGCCTTCCAGATCGGCCGCGCTGCGCCGGAGTTCGCCGTGATCACCGGCGACATCGTCTATTCGCGCGGCACGGTGAAGGAGTATCTCAAGAATTTCTGGGGTCCGTACAACAACACCGTCGAGGCGACGCCGGAACTCGGCGCGCCGGTGATGGCCACGGTGCCGTTCTACGGCGTGCTCGGCAACCACGACGTGGGCGCGGCGAACCTCGGCACCACGCCCGACGGCCTCGGGGCGTTCTACTTTTTTCACCCGCCGCACACCGGTCCGCCGGCACTCCGCTCGCACACGCCCGTGCGCGGTTCGGCGGAGCAGGTCGCCCAATTCAAACTGGCCGCTGCCGACGCCTGGCCGCACCTCGGCTTTTACTCGTTCGACAACGGCCCGGTGCACGGCCTCTGCCTCGATGCCAACGGCTACGTGGACTTCACTGAGAAGGCGCTGCTGGAATGGATCCGCGCCGACTTCGCGCGCAGCCGCGCTCCGTGGAAGCTCGTCTTCTTTCATCACCCCGGTTTTCAGGCCACGCTCGCTCACTACCGCGAGCAGCAGACGCGCCTGCTCGCGCCGCTCTTCGAGGAGTGCGGGGTGGACATCGCCTTCGCCGGCCACGTGCACAACTACCAGCGTACGCAGCCGCTCCAGTTCAAGCCGACGAAACCGAAACCCGACCGCAACGCGCCCCGCCTCTCCGGTTACGTGGACGGCGTCTTCACGCTCGATTCCAAATTCGACGGCGTGACGAACACCGTGCCGAAGGGCGTGATCTACGTGGTGACCGGCGGCGGTGGTGCCGGCCTCTATCGGCCGCGCGTGGACGAGGTCGCGCCGGAATTCCAACCGCCCCCCGCGAACTGGGTGCCCTTCACCGCGAAGTACATCGCCGACCGCCACTCCTTCAGCTTCGTGCAGGCCGATCCGCAACGGCTCGTGCTCCGCCAACTCGACGAGGATGGTGTTGAAGTGGACCGCATCGTGGTGACAAAGCCTGCGGCCACAAACGCGCCGCCGGCCGGAGCGGTCGCAGCGCCAAAAGCGGCTCGGTGAATTGCGCCGGCGCGCCGGCCCAGTCACCACAGAAGCTAAATCAGTTCGCGGATTGGTTCGCCCGTTTCCACAACGCGGCGGGGTCGGCCTTGGTGGTCTTCGTACGTCACATCCACCGGCACGCCCATGTGATGGTAAATCGTGGCGGCCAAGTCACCGGGCGTCACGGGTCGCTCGGCGATTTCCCCACCATCGGAAGTAGTCGCGCCGATGACTTGGCCGTGTCTGAAGCCCCCGCCCGCGAGCGTCATCGACATCACGACCGGCCAATGGTTGCGGCCGTCGGAGCTGTCCTGCGTGCCGAGCTGCGGCGTGCGGCCGAACTCGCCCATCGCAATCACCAGCACGTCGTCGAGCAGGCCGCGCTCGCCGAGATCCGTGACGAGCGTGGTGAGCAGATGGTCGAACACCGGCAATAACGGACGCAGCCCGTTCCAGATGCCGCCGTACGGCGGGATGTTGTCCCCGTGCGTGTCCCACGTGCCGGAAGCGGAGTGGTTGCTCAAGTCGAGTGTCACAAAACTGACGCCGCGTTCCACCAACCGCCGCGCCAGCAACGCCTGCCTGCACCAGTCGTGGCTGCCGTACTTGTCGATGATGTGTTGCGGTTCGCGGCGCAGATCGAAGGCTTCCTGCGCTCGGCCACCGGCGACGATGTCGAAGGCCTGCTGTCCGTAGGCGTCAAAGGCCTCCATCGTCCCCGAAGTGTCCACCGCGCGGCGCAGCGTGTCCATCTGCTCCACGAGCGAGCGGCGGTCCTTGAGGCGGTCCATCGTCAATCCATCCGCCAACCGGAATAGCCCGTTAACATTGTCGCCGATGAAGGGATCGAAGCGTTTGCCCAGATACCCAGACCACGCGAAATGCGTCTTGTCGCGCACGTTCAGGTGAACGGCCGGGGGCATGCCCGGCCGGTTCGCGCCGCGGTGCTTGGCGATGATGGCCGCGTGGCCCGGATAGAGGCGCGCCTCCGGATTCGTCCGCGTCTCGGCGCGCACGTTGGCCGTCTGCATCACCGTGTTCGGCTGGTGATTGCTGCCGCGGCAATCGACGGAACGGATGATCGTGAACTTGTCCATCATCGCCGCCTGCTTCGGCAGAAACTCGCAGATGTGAACGCCCGGCAGCTTGGTGGGGATGTCCTTGAACGGCCCGCGGTTTTCCTTCGGCCGGTCCGGCTTCACGTCCCACGTGTCGATGTGGCTCGGCCCGCCCGCCATCCAGAGAAGGATCACCGCCTTGTTTTTTCCGGGGACATGACCGGAAGGCGACTGCGCGGACGCGGCTCGCAGCTGCAAGAGATTGGGAAGCGTCAGCCCGCCGATGCCCGCAAGCCCCGCCTTCAGCATCGAGCGCCGGCTCAAGAGGGCCAGCCCCTCGCGCACCCGCGGATTCAGAAAGGAAAAGGCGTGGCGATGGGCGTGCGGCAAAGGCCGTTCGTCACGAGGCATTGGGCGGAATATGCTGGCGCCGTCGCGGCGGCGCAAGCCGCAATCCCGTCATCACTCGCGGTTCGTGCGTCGTGCGAAAGTCACTTTTCGGAAAGCTCCGCGTGGAGTTTTTCGATGCGCGCGATGATCCGTTCCTCGACCGATTCCGTCCACGGGCCCGGATGTGTGGCGCTGAAGCGCATCGCCCCGCCCGCTTCGTAACCGCCCTCCAGCAGCACGCGCCGGCTCGGGATGTAGCCCATCACGTCGTTGGAATAGCCGGCCACCCACACGTTGGCACCGGGAGACGCGAGTGATTTTTTGAGGCGCAGCGAATAGTCCACCACCGTCTCGCCGCCGATGGCCACGAGCGTGAGCTCTTTCCCGAAGCGCACCACTTGCACGGGGCACGGGTAGCTCTTTGGCAACACGCCATCCCGCTCGATGCGCGCGAGCATCTGTTTGGCGTGTTGCGCCTCGTAGCGGTCCTTCGATTCCGTCCGCCGCTGAAATTCTTCACGCGATGGCGCGGGCGCGTAGTCGATCTCCACCGTCCCGTAAGCGGCGCGCAACGGGCCCGAGAGCGGCGTGGCCTTTGGCAGCAGAGCCGCCTCGACCGCGGTGGCGAGGGAGCGGCCGTGGCGTTGAGCGAGATCGATCGTGCCGCGCGGATACGGATTTTGATCGCCGCCACAACCGGTGAGGAACAGCGCTGTGACGCCGGGATGATCGGCCTCCAAATATTGCTGGGCGAAGCCGGCGTAGTCGCCGCTGAACTTGTAGAGCGCCAGCGTGGTGTTGTGGCAGGCGTAGCCAAAGAGCACTGCGCGCAATTTTCCGCTCGCGTCTTCCACGCGCAGCACCGGCACGGAATGATCCACCGGGCCGTCCGGATTCGGGCTGTTGGAAAAGCCGGTGGGCGTGGGCAAGCGGCGGTTCATGGCGAACCCGCAGCGGGCGCTCGAATAGCCGAGCCGCGCGGGGCCGCGGTTGTGCAGTGCTGTGCCGATGAGCCGCTCCAGCTTTTCTTCCAGCTCGGCGCCGTACGTTTCGCTCAACGCCGTCGGCTTGAAATCGGGCCAGCCGGGAAGCCGGTTGACGCGGAACTCGGGCCCGCTGTGCGTGTGCGAGGCGTTGATCAGCAATCCTTCGGCCGGCAGTTTCCATCGGGCGGCAACCCGCTTTTCGAGTCCGATCCGCAGAGCCTGCGGCACGCCGATGAGGTCCACCGTCACGATCACCAGCCGCGCTCCTTTTTCATCCTCGAGAGCGAGTGCCTTGGCGAATAGATCGTGGAATTTTCCATCGGCGGCGTTGGTGCGGCTCGCGTAGCCGGCCATCCACATGTTGGTTTGCGGCGTGATCACGACACTGGCCACGCCGGCTTTCCACGCCGGTGATTCTGCGGCATGGAGCGAACACGCGATGAGAAGTAGAAGAGCGGAGAAAGATACGTTCATGGCGATTCGATGCGCGTTGTTGAAGAGCGCGGTCAAGGTTTCTGGGGCAGCGGCTGCACTTCCACGAGTTGACTCGGCGCGGGCTTCAGCGCGGCTTTGTGCTTCTCGACGGACTGCGCGATTTGACTGAGTACCGCCGCGTGATTCGTCGCTACGTTGAACGTCTCGCTCGCGTCCAGCTTGAGGTTGAAGAGTAGCGGCGGGGTGTGCTCCTCGTGTTTCGGCTGGCCGTAGGCGGCCTGTGTCATGAAGTGCGCCTTGAAATCACCGGCACGCGCCGCCATCAGCCGCGTGCCACGATAATAAAAGTACGCCTCGCGCTGCACTGTGCCCGTGCCGAAGAGCAGCGGACGGATGTCCAATCCGTCAATCGCGCGATCGCCCGGCATCTCCGCGCTCGCGAGCTTCAGGCTTGTGGTGAAGAGATCCATCGTGCAGGCCATCGTGCGCTGCGTCTGCGCGGCCTTGATTTTCCCCGGCCACCACGCGATGCCCGGCACACGCATCCCGCCTTCCCACGTCGAGCCTTTGCCCTCGCGCAAAAGCCCCGCGGAGCCGCCCTGCTGGTTCATGATGAGCCACGGACCGTTGTCGCTCGTGAAAAAGACCAGCGTGTTCTCCGCCAGTTTCTCCTCTCGCAACGTGTCGAGCACGCGGCCCACGCTCGCGTCGAGCTCCTCCACTACGTCGCCGTAAAGGCCGCGCGGACTTTTACCGGCGAAATCTTTCGATGCGAAGAGCGGTGTGTGCGGGAAGGTGTGCGGGAAGTAGAGGAAGAAGGGCTTCGCCTTGTTGCCGCGGATGAACTTCACCGCCTCGTCTGTGTAACGCCGCGTGAGCGTGGTCTGGTCGGCGGGGCGCTCGATGATCTGCTCGTTGCGGTAGAGCGGCGCGTTCCACCACTCGGCCTGCTGCTCGGTGAGCTTGCCCGCGCCTCTCGGCGCGAGCGGCGTCGGGTCCATGTCATTCGAGTGCGGCAGACCGAAGTAGAAATCGAAGCCATGCTTGCGCGGGTGGCCGCCGGGATTGAACTGCGGCACGCCCAGATGCCACTTGCCGATGGCACCGGTCGCGTAACCCTTCGCCTTCAGCGCTTCGGCCAGCGTGATTTCAGTGTCCGGCAACTGCCCGAGCGAACGGCTCCGCAGCACGCGGAACTGGTCGTGGGCCATCCCGCTGCGGACCGGATAACGCCCCGTGAGCAACGCCGCACGGCTCGGCGTGCAAACTTCCGACGCAGAGTAAAACTCCGTGAAGCGCATTCCCTCGGCGGCCATGCGGTCGAGATTCGGCGTGCGGATGTTCGGGTGGCCGTAGCAGCCGAGGTCCCCGTAGCCGAGGTCGTCGGCAAAAATGATGACGATGTTGGGCGGTGTGGACGCGGGCTTCGTCACATCCGCGGCGTGGAGCGTGGCCAGTGGTGCGAGGAGAAGGGCGACGAGTATGAGGGGGCGCTTCATAAGATGGATTGCCGGGATGGATCAGCCGATTTTGGGCAACTCGAAGCCCTTCCGGTGTTCGCGGCCGATGAGGGCGTTTGCCTCGCGGTCGTCGAAGGTCTCGGTCTTGGCGTCCAGCCGCAGCTTTTTGCCGGTGCGCCAGGCGATGTTGCCCGCGTGGCACATCACGGTGCTGACGTGGCCGGAGTAAAGTTCCTGGTTCAGCGTCTCGCGTTTCCGGCTGCGCACGGCATCGAGAAAGTTGCGCACGTGCGCCTGCTGGCCGGCGTCGCCGCGGCCTTCCTTCACCACCCTGCCGTCGGCGTCGAAAGCTTTCCATGAGGTGTTCGTGACCAGCACCCAGCCGTTTTCGCCATAGATCGCGGCGCCTTCGGTGGCGCCGAAGAGGTGCGGCTTCGACCAAAGCCGCATCTCGTACTGCAACACCGCTCCCGGATAATCGTAGGTGACGAACTGCGTGTCCGGCCATTGCTGGTCGTCCTCGAAGAAGAACTTGCCGCCGGAGCAACTGACGGCGGTGGGGAGCGTCTCCAGGCCCATCACGTGGCGGCAGTAGTCGATGCGGTGGACACCGTCGTTGCCGAGGTCGCCGGTGCCGTAGTTGAACATCCAGCGCCACGCGCTCTCGACAAGGGTCGGGTTGTAGGCCCGCTCGGGGGCCGGGCCTTGCCAGAGGTGATAATCGAGGCCCGCCGGGGGCTGGCCGTCCGGCGCGAGATGGACGGGGCGGGTCCGCTCGGTTTCCCACGCCTTGCCGGAGATCACCTTGCCGAGCGCGCCGCTCTTCACATACTCACGGGCCTCGCGCAGGAAGGCCGCGCTGCGGATCTGCGTGCCCACCTGCACCATGCGGTCGCGTTTGCGCGCGGCGGCCACGGCCACGCGGCCTTCTTGGATGTTGTGGCTGGCCGGCTTTTCGACGTACACGTCCTTGCCCGCGAGGCAGCCCTCGATCGTGATCAGCGCGTGCCAATGATCCGGCGTGGCGACCATGAAAGCGTCCACCGTGGGGTCGTTCAGCAGGTCGCGATAATCCTTCACCAGCTTCGGCATGCGGCCGGTCTTCTGCTTCACCTCCGCGCCGCGCTGCTCGCGGACGGCGTCGCGGATGTCGCAGAGGTGCGTGATCTCGCAGTCCGGCTCGACGAGGAAGGATTGCATCACCGAATTGCCGCGGCCGCGCACGCCGATGCAGGCGACACCGATCTTGCTGTTCGGGCGCGCCGCGATCACGGCGGGGGCCGAAGCGACCACGAGCGCGGCGCCGGCGGTCTTCAGAAAGTTTCTGCGCGAGAGGGTGTGCGGGTTCATAGGCGCTGAGATGAGGTTGGCGGCGGGTTACTTCGTCTTCGGCGGCTCGATGAACTCCCAACGCTCGCCGAAGAAGCCGGCGGTGGCGATGGCACCGGGCCAGCGGGAGCTCGGCGGCGTGCGGAGGTCCACCACGGCCCAGTCGGGCAGCTTGGCGATCTGCCGGGCGTTGTTGAGATAATCGTACTCGCGGAAGGTGAAGCCCGAGTTCAGCACCACGTATTTCTTCGGGTTGAGCGGGTTCGGATAGATGAGCAGGGGCACGTGATGGGCGGCGGCGAAGTTCTGTGCTCCGGCCTTCACGCCGGCGGCGGTCCACTGCAGCGGCAGCTTGTCGGCGATGCGCTTAAGCAGCGCGTTGCTCTGCGGATCGCCCCAGAGCACGAGGTTGTGCTCGGCGAGGTCGGCGTCGGTCACGGCGGTGTCGTTCTTCATGCGGACGTCGCCACGGAATTGTTTGCGCCAATGATCGGCGGCGTGCGCCATCTCCGCCTTGGCCCACGCGCCGACGGTTTCATTCATGGGCGTGCCGGTGGGGCGGACCATGAGGAAGCTGTCCATGAACGCGTCGTCAATCGGCCCCTGCAGGCCGTGCTGCTTGTGCAAGGTCTGCGGCGACGGAGCATCCGGCGTGGCGGCCGCGAGCCAGCGTCCGTTCTCTTTGCGGAACGTCGCGTGCCATGAGCGGTCGGGCTTCACGGAGGGGGCGCCGAGTTCCTGGCCATCCAAACGCACGCGCGCCGCGATCGCGGAGGTGAGCGGACAACGCCCAGCGGGCATTTCAAAGGTAATCGCCGCGATGTTTTTTGTCGTGGCCTCGACCGTGTTCTCGGCGAGAACGATCTGGGCGTCCACGCGCGCTTGTTCCCAGTGTTGCGTGAGCCGTTCCACGCGCACCCAGTGGCTCTCGTTGTAACGCAGCGTCCACGTCGCGAACTTCACACGTTCGGGCGCGGGCACACGCCCGCTCGCGGCGATGGCGTCGATGCGCTCGTTGATCTGCACCTTCGCGTTCTTCTCGTAGCTGTGCCCCGTCTTCGGGCCGATGATGTGCGTCAGCTCCAGCCCCTCGGCCTTCATCGCGCGCGCCATGATGTCGGCGGCCTGCTTCTGTTTATCGGTCTCGCCGGAGTAGGCCACCGTCGGCAGGTTGAACAGGTTCACGGCGTAGTCGGTGCAGTCGTACCAGTGCCAGAGCTTGCGCTCGTACCACGTGGGGGAGAGAGTCTCGTTTTGGAAGACCTTCAGGAAATCGGGCGTCTCGCTGAAGCCCGCGCCCGGCGCCGCCGCCACCCACTTGCCCGGATAATGCACCGCGAACTGCCAGCACGCCGCGCCGCCCATGGAGAACCCGCGGACCACGAGGCGCTCGTCGTCGATCGGATAAAACCGCTTAGCGTGCGCCAGCGCCTCGAAGAGATCCTGCTCGCCAGCCATCTTGTTCGCGTTGCAGTAGCGGCCGTAAAGATGGAGGACGAAGGCGTTGGGCGGGACAAATTCACCGGGCGACTTCTGCCGGCCATCGATGAATGAGAGCTCGCTGAGCTGCTCGCCGCGGCCGTGAAACCAGAAATCGAGCCGGCGCGGGGCGTCCCCCGTTTTGAACCCCGCCGGCACGACCAAGCCGTATGGCTGCACCGAGCCGTCGATGCCCGACTCGTAGCCGCGCACCACGAGGCCGCTCTGCTCCAGCCACGGGGCGTTGCCCGCGCGCAGCGCCGCGGCGCGGTCGAGCCCGTTCTTCAACAGCGCGCGCGCGACGGCCACCTCGTTCGTCTTGTAAAACTCATCGTGGCGCAGCGCCCAATCCACGGCCTTGTGATACACCAACACGTCCGGCAAGAGCGCCAGATGCGCGGGCTTTGTCTTCAGCGCCCCGCGCAGCGATTCGATCTCCTTCATCAACGCGGCCGCGCCGGCGGTGAGTTCGGCGCGGTGGGCGTCGCTGATCTTGATGCCGGGCGGTGGTACGGCGCGGACCGTCTCGGCCCGGTTGTCCGCCGGGCCGTCAGCGAGGGCGGTGAACCCAGCGAGAGCAGAGGCGATGAGGGCGGCAGGGAATCGAATCTTCATAGATCATTTTCGACGTTGATGGGCAGAATAATTTCAACGGGAGTGTTAGCGGAAGCCGTGGCGGCTGCCCAGCGGAATCAACCCTCATGCGCACCGGCAAAACTTCCGCTTGCCGCCCCGCCGCGCACCGCCACACTCGTCTCATGCGCACGTTCATCGTCGTTCTTCTCACCGTCCTTCACCTCACCGCGAACCTCGCGTGGGCTGCGACCAGCGCGACCGGCGCGAACACCTCCACCTTCGCCGGCACGGGTGAACTAGGCTGGAGCGGCGATGGCGGGCCGGCCACGAAGGCGCGCTTAAACAATCCCTTCGGCGTCGTGCGCGGTCCTGATGGCGCGGTCTGGCTCTGCGAATACGACAGCCACACGGTGCGGCGCGTCGCGGCCGACGGCACCATCACGACCGTCGCCGGCAGCGGCAAGGCGGGCTACACCGGCGATGGCGGGCCGGCCACGAAGGCGACGCTGAACCGGCCGCACGAGATCCGCTTCGACGCGGCCGGCCACCTCTTCATCGCCGACATGTCGAACCACGCCATCCGGCGGGTGGATGCGAAGAGCGGCGTCATCACCACCCTCGCCGGCACTGGCGCGGCGGGCTTCTCCGGCGATGGCGGCCCTGCGGCGAAAGCCCAGCTCCGCCAGCCGCACGCGATCCAGTTCGGTCCGGACGGCGACCTTTACATCTGCGACATCGGCAATCATCGCGTGCGCAAAGTGGCGATGAAGACCGGCGCGATCAGCACCTTCGCCGGCACGGGCCAGCCGCTCGCCACGCCCGATGGCGCGCCGTTCGCCACCGCGCCGTTGAAAGGCCCGCGCACACTCGACTTCGACAAGGCCGGTAATCTTTGGCTCGCCACGCGCGAGGGGAACCAAGTCTTCCGGCTCGACCTCAAGGCCGGCACGATCCACCACATCGCCGGCACGGGCGCGAAAGGGTTCACTGGCAATGGCGGCCCAGCGAAACACGCGACGCTTTCCGGTCCGAAAGGCATCGCCATTTCGCCCGATGGCCAGCTTGTTTACCTCGTGGATACCGAGAGCCACAGCCTCCGCGCGGTGGACCTACGAAAGGGAACGCTCGAGCTGATCTGCGGCACCGGCGCGAAGGCCGATGGGCCGGATGGTGACCCGTTGAAATGCCGTCTCGCGCGGCCGCACGGCGTGTTCGCGGACACGGATGGCACGCTTTTCATCGGCGACAGCGAGAACCACCGCGTGCGGGTGATCCGCGCCCGGTGAGCGGAAGCGGGTGCCCCGGTCTCTTCAGGAAGATTTTAGGGAAGCCAGGCTTGGACCTTGCGGAGGTCGGCCATGTCGTTGGCGGAAGAGGCGGGGTTGTTGATGTCGTTGCCGACGTTCGTACCTTGCCAGATCACCTGCTCGACGTGGCCATCGGCAAACGAAAAGGCGCAGGCATTGCCGTTATGCCAAGGCGAAGGCATCTCGAACCAGTTGTCGGGGCGGCCCCCTATGGGGGCGAGCTTGCCGGCCTGCAGGGCCTGATCGGGGGTGAGGAGGTTGTACCAGACGGCGAAGTGGGCGTTGTCGATGTTGCGTTGCTCGCCAAAGACGAAACACATGGAGGGGCTCTTGATGAGGTCGATGTGGCTGCGGGCGACGGGGGAGTTCTTGAAGCCGAGATGCCAGTTCATGGCGAAACTGCGGGTGCGGATGGCCCCGACGGAGTTGGTGTTCTGGTCGGTGGGGCAGCGGTAAACGGTGATGTTCTCGACGTACTTCCACATGAGCCCCTGCTGGATGAAGGCGGCATCGTTGGGGTCGTTGGGGACGTCGGAGGCCCAGCTGACACCGGCGCCACCGCCGTTGGTCATGAGGCGGCCGTTGTTGTCGGTGGTGTAAAGCTCGTAACCGAGGGCGAGCTGTTTCAAGTTGCCCAGACACTTGGTGACTTGGGCCTTGGCCTTGGCCTTGCCGAGTGCGGGCAATAGCATGCTGGCGAGAATGCCGATGATGGCGATGACGACCAGCAGCTCGATGAGCGTGAAGCCGGCGCGGCGAGGGGTGATGTTTGTGTTTTTCATGGCGGTTGTTGGTTAGAGGCTGTTCACGCCGAAGATGTCACCCTTGTTGTTCTTGAAGTCGAGATAGTCCCAAGTCTCGGTGTGGCCGTCCACAAAGACGACGTTGCCCTTGTTGCTGTAATGGCGGCAGGCGGGGCGCTTGTTGGAGGGGGATCCCATGACCCAGTTGACAGGCGGGAAGGTGACGATCTCGGTGGTGTAGCCGGAGAAGGGGACGTCGGCCTCCGTGGGGCCCTTGGGCCGGCCGGTGTCGCCCATCAACCATACGGAGCCAGGGCGGAGGACCTCGTGGACGTGGCGGCTGCCGAGCGGGGTCCCGTTCACAGGGCCGGCGGCTTGGGTGTAGGCGTAGCGGATGATGCGGGCCTCGAGCGGCCCGTAACCGAGACCCCAGCCGATGTCGGTCTGGAGCACATCGGGGCAACGCCAGATGGGATTTTTTTTGGCGACGTTGTTCTCGCCGGGCAAGTAACCGCCCTGACTCAGGATATCGAACCACCAGTTGGTGTTATTGCTGACCTGATAGGCATTGCGGTTGAGATCCACGAGGCGGTCTTGATTATCGTGGGCGTAGGTGAGGAAGGC